>Ga0210402_10000451_pt1 | contig 45955 bp, 68 predicted proteins | sample IncBWC7MmetaG_FD_161055 | JGI IMG/M metagenome (GOLD analysis project Ga0210402, IMG submission 161055) | Forest soil microbial communities from Barre Woods Harvard Forest LTER site, Petersham, Massachusetts, United States - Inc-BW-C-7-M | ecosystem: Environmental > Terrestrial > Soil >... | reverse complement strand
AAGGTCCGTGGTACGCGCGGTGTGCTCCGACATCGGAAAGTGACATGCGATGCGGATCCGACATCGGAAAGCGGTGTGTGGCAACGGAGCACAACGGAAAAGGTCGGAAACGGGTGTCCCCTGACAAATAAGGAGTTATCTAAATTTAAACCACCACCATATGAGTAGCTAGAATTTGGAAATGAAAAGGAATTTGAAATATTTTCTTCAGCATCATCAATGAATTTTCCTTTTTTTAAAGTAATAATATATTTTTGAAAATTTCTCCACAGTTTACTAGGGCCATCATCAATGTTAAAGAAAATATTACGAGCATGCATCAATTTTTTCAATTTTTTAATTCCCATAGTTTTTGTATAAAAAGATAGCAATGGAATGTCCTGTGATTTATAAATTGGCTTGTCAGACAAAGAAAAAGATGAATGCTGAGAAGAATGTTTAATTTTTATAGCATTTAAAAATGACAAAGCCTTGTTAAACATATTGTTCATACCATGCCGTATTTTAAAACCAAAAGTAAATGCAATAAAAATCAAGCGGTAATGTGATAATGAACTTATATCAGCAGTTGTGATCATATGTAAACAGGCATATGAAAGCTCACTTGATGATGAATAACCAGCAGTAATTTTGGAACATAATGAATAATTTTCACATACCCCATTTGGGACATCTTTTTTATGAAAGCATGCACCAGAGAGAATATGATAAATAAGAATCTGACGACACTGAAACAAAGATAAACCAACAGAAGAAATACCATGCATGGAGAGAGCATTCTGTAAAAGTTTGATATTATTACTGAAAACAGATATGTGGGTACCAGTTGTGAGTTTTCGAAAAAAAGCATCACAGAGTAAAATAAGATCTTTTTTACATGCTGGCACATTGAAATTTGAAAAAGAAGACTGAGATGAATGGTTAACAATATTATCCAACTTCTTCAAATTGATGGATTTCAAGACTTCGTAAAAAATAAGACAATGAACATATGAGGGATTTTCAAGCAACTGTTTTGACAATTCCATTTGAAATCCATCTACTATACCACTTATAATAAAAAAATCTTTCACAAAAACAACATGTGATGAGCAAGTAGAAAGTGATGCAAGACGTGTAAAACATTTCAAGCATTGAACACTATGACTATCCAAAGCAGACTTCAACCACGCACAGACTGTCTGATGACTTGTCATAATTTCAGGATACAATTCAGGATAATACAATGGATCATAATAGACAGGATATTCATATATTTCATGAGCCACAGCATTTGGAGGACAATCATCATAACATAGCACATGCGAAACACGACATGGAACTTTTTCAAGAAAACACATTCTCACACAGCCACAAAATGAATAACAAAATAAAATGGATGACAACAATCAAACAAGAATGTGCAGGTGTCAAACACGACAAACAGTGGGCCAGTCAAAAGTTGTACTGAAATACAAGTGTCAATATCAACAACAAAAGAAAACGCGACAGAGAGACTTACAGCGGTAATTTTTGTGCAAACAAACGCAGCCGGTCAAAAGCAGTGTGTCCACAAGGAACGTCAACAGGTCCTGTAATGGTATGGTCAATATCAAGTAGAGCAGTTAAAAAGGAACCTCCATAGTGATCACGGTCATCGACCTCGAGAAAATTGTGGTAGAGATGAGTCTGGGTGTGGGCACATCCGATGTCGACGTCTTGCACGAGGTGCGGTAGTGATGTGCGAGGTATTGTCCACAAGCACGATTACCGAGCCAAAAAATACAGAAATGAAAGAGCAAAAGTAGCACTTACCGAAACAAGTACAGTCTGTATACAACAGATGAGAACTTGAGAAAAGATCTCAATGTTCCCGTCAACGCACAACAACTTGAAGTGATAGAGATAGAGACAAAGTATACAAACGCGGCCAGTTGCGAACGGTGTGAGCAACAGAAAAGCGAAACGCTGGCAAAAGTGAACAAGGGGATACAGGGTAAAAAGGCCGCGTCACGCGCTGATGGCGGAGATGTAAAATAGGAGCCACGGAAGCTATTCTACCTTAATAAAGAGATATTTTCCCAGGCCGCAAGCCAAATGACAGAAACTGGCGTGTTTGTGTCCCTCAGAACCCTCCTCCACTTCGTAGAGTCGGGGACCATCTATGAATCCATTATAAACGACTACAAAAGTTTATTGACCGGTATTTAGGGTAGGGTTCAAATACGTCCCGTGACGTCCCGATTGAGAAAATCCGCTCCAATACTGAATTTAAACTCAGATTTACCAGTCCTTCTATCGAAGAGCTTGCCTCGTCTTTTAGAACGGACGGTCACCAGTCTATTACTGGACGAGTTTTGGAGCCCGTAAAATGTTGGACCGACGGGATAGAATTTGATTGGACGATCCTCGTCTGTATCAGATTAGATTAGATTAGATTCGAATGCGGAAATCACGTGCTGGATGCACCGGCACAACTTTTGAGTGCAAGCATCCGGTTTTCAAAGCAATTTCAAAGCTAAAACCTTTCAGCACCGACGACCACTGTCGATACCGTGACTAAAGGCCTTCCCGGTTCTTCCCATAGAGCACGATGGTGAGGTTGCTCCCTTTCTTTCAAACCAAGACTGACAGCGGATGTACAGAGCAGCGACGCGCCAGTGGTGGAGGCCCGAGGATCCGCAATACAATCCATAAAGTCGTTCGTTTCTGGAGGCTTTGGAGGCGCTTCTGCTGTGCTTGTTGGTCAGTCGTAACCCTATGTGCACCTGGAATATCCTTCACGTGCCCATTTATTTAGGCCATCCGTTTGACCTGACAAAGACCAGGTTGCAGACAGCTGCTCCGGGAACTTATACTGGTGCTGTGGACGTGGTGAAAAAGACACTAGCCCGCGATGGTGTAACTGGGTACGCTCTCTTTACCTCTGGGTGATCATTTTCGGCTCACAGCACATTATAGATTATACCGTGGAATGGTTCCTCCACTATTAGGTGTAACCCCAATATTTGCTGTGTCTTTCTGGGTGGGATTCCATTGTTCAGTCCATTGTTTGTTTTTCATTGATGCTTTGAGGTATCTAGTCCTACGATTTGTCCAAGAAGATCATTTTCTCACTAACACCAGACCGAACGATCAAGACTTTGTCCATCTCAGAACTTGCAACGGCTGGTTTCCTTTCGGCTGTCCCAACGACTCTCATCACGGCTCCGGTTGAGAGAGCTAAAGTCCTGTTACAAGTGCGTAGCTTCCCCAACACACGCTCTTTTAATTTTCTGATCAGCCCAGTTAGGTCCAAGGACAAGGAGGATCCGATCACAAATATAAAGGTGTAATCGATGTGATGAAACATCTATATAAGGAGGGTGGTATACGGAGTATATTCCGCGGAACTGGGGCTACATTGGCTCGAGATGGGCCAGGAAGTGCTGCGTACGTGGTCTTACATTTATTCATGAAGCTGCTGATATCCATGCTTATTTTATCACAGTTATTTTGCGACATACGAAGTTACTAAGAAAGCCTTGACACCAGCGGGTGCATCGCCAGCTGACTTGAATCTTGGCGCCGTGATCCTTGCAGGAGGCTCAGCCGGTGTAGCAATGTGGGCCTTGGCCATCCCACCTGATGTATGTGCGACTATCTCATGTTGAACATCTTTAACCAACCTGTTTCCGAACAGGTTTTGAAATCCAGACTACAGTCTGCACCTACAGGGACATATTCTGGCTTTATGGATTGCGCGCGGAAGACTATTGCTCAAGACGGTGTCGCGGCCCTATGGAAGGGCTTTGGACCGGCAATGGGTCGGGTATGTATCGGTCATTCTCTGAAATGTCCTTTCCCTGACCTCCCACTCCCAGGCTTTCCCCGCGAATGCTGCAACCTTCGTAAGTTTGTCGTCCTTCCCTTGTCGGAAACTATTGAGTTATCTTTTATTAGCTTGGGGTGGAAGCGTCAAGAAAGCTGATGGACAAACTGTTATAATGTTATTAATAGAGGGTAGACTGGTTTCTATAGAAAAGGACTCGGACGCCTGAACTTGAAATGTGGTGTGAAATTGCTTCCGTTTCCTCGGCCACGTGGGATTCATTTTATTTTATGCAATACCGTAAGTTGAATCCCGAAATGGCAACCTGTCCTTTTACTTCGCTATTAGTGTCTCCTTCATCTTTTCACGACTTTTTCACGATATTCACGAATTTCACGCCAAAGAACGCTCTGTTTCTTACCCTTTTTTTCAGTCGAAGCAATGTGGGTTAAGGAACTTTCAGGCATTGAAGCTATTTATGCTTATAGGATGAGTACAGGATGAGTTCACCTTCAACAAGTGCAATCGTCAAAGCAACCATGAGAAAGAAGGGAGCTTCCCGTCCACGCGGTCTACGCTCTCCGTCTGCTTCCGAGTTCGTGAACAATATATTCTGAATATTGTGGCCGCTCATTAACACTCTTTGTTATCTAACAGGATCGCTCGTAACCTCGGGAATTTTGAGACTTGGTCAACACACCAAGGCTGCGAGCAAGTTTCTTATAATGACATTCCAGACGATGCTAAAGCAGACGTCGAACAAGTCTTCGATGTGACAGGACGTTTACCCGCAGCATGGGTTGATAACGTTTGTCATCCACTTGTTGTTTTACCTAAGCATCGATCCTTACATTCACGTTACAGACATCCGAGGAGTTCCATGCCTTGTCCCTTTTTGCGACTCCAGAATTTCTTGTCTTTGTTCAGGAGGCGTACGACCTTTGTCCCACATTGTTCAGTGAAGATGACTTCGCTTCCGTTGACATTTCAGAGATTTATGCTGAGATGACCATTGTATTTTCTGCTTGGCGACGCTTGCGATGGATGCGAAAATCCAAGGAAAAGTGGTCTGAAGCTGATTTTGTGGCCAATGTGTATGGTCGAGTTTTTCTTTCCGAGGACTGAGCTAACCAGTAATCGTTATGTAGCTATAATGTCTTTCGAAGTCCTGCGCTTCGGGAGAGTACACATCGGCATGTCAAGCTTTCGCTGGCATACAGTTTGCAATGTGCTGACCAACCATTCAGCGTTCATTGCTCAATATCGCTGCCGCAGCCACTATCGCATGCAAAGATGGGGTCTCAGGCTCTCCGTATCTTAAATACAAAAACTGTGATTCCAGATTGTGCGATCTTGATTCCAGCTGCTACCATTCGCTCTTTATCCCATTCTGCCAAATCACCTTTCAAGATGCTCAAAGGTCAAGCTAGCATTGTGAATAGTGGGAATGCTAGCAAGGGGTCCTCTTTCCGCTACCAAAGCACACCATGTGCACAACTCCCCGATACACCGGGTTTCGAGTTTGTTAGCAGCTTCTGGGAGGACAAGAAACCTGTCCACCATATGCTTGAGGATGCTTATAGACAGAACCGGATGGCGACCGCTGCCGCCGTTCGTCATCTGCATTCTCTCCACATCAAGGCGCCGATATTCGGCCTTGTTTGGGCTGGCGGAATCGTAAGAGCGCACGTAGATTGGTGCAAGAGCGAGGAAGGGAAAGCCCCCGTGAGTCCCTGTTTACTGTCCTCACCGTCTTTTCTGAATGAAATATTTTAGACAATCCTCTCGGCTCCGTATCCGGGGAGTAGGAACTCGGAGGTGTCAGCCACTGAGGAAGAAACAAGCGACATATTTCACGAGTGGCAGTTGGATCGACCCAGTGACATTTTGCAGGTACACTTCCTTATCAGGAACATCGATCAATGGACGACGACGGGACGATTTCGTGACCGCGTTGTGAGCGGGATCAAGGACTTACTGGAGAATGTTGTTCACAATGGGGAGAGGTATGAACCTTGGAAGCGAGCGGGCGATCTGATGCATTCAGCACTCGCCAACGTACGCAAAGAGAACGTCAACATCTCCATAACCACAGAATCGTCAGCCTCGCCTCCCAAGCCGAAGTCCAGAAGGCACCGTGCACGATAAATTGTAGTTAATTACATATAGGATATTTGTGCACAATGACGTATTGCATTGCAAAACAATACCTACTGATTCTCAAGCCAAAAGTTCGACGAAATCCGGTTTTGCAATTACAGTATACCATGACAAATCATATATTAGTTCACTTCCAACTCGAGGGCACTTTCTTGACAACATCAACCCATGTCGAAAGCCTTCCCTTCTCCCACTCTTCCACGTATGACAAACCCGCGCTACCTCGTCGGCCTTCTTCGATTTTGAGCCGCTTCTCTGCATCACACCAGAAAAGGACCCATGATCCCATGCGCACATGACCAGAGCTTCTTTCAAAGTACCACTTGTTAATTGGGTTATTCGATCGACTTCGCCAAACAAGATCACATCCTTCTCCCTGACCTCCCTTGCCTCCATTAGGATTCGCAGAGAACGGATGTCCGAGACCGTAGGTCTCATCATGTAAAGCCACCCACAAGAAGTCGACGGTGCCGTCACCTTGATGGTTGGGTAGAACCGCGAATTTGTCAAGGTAGGCGATCGGAGTGGAAGAATCTGGAGAAGACTCGTTGGTGACGATAGCTGCCCCCGCATAGTCACCGGCAATAATGACAAAGTCCAAGGTCTTCTGTAAGCGCTGGTAGAATGATTCCTTGTCCAACGTTCGCCCAAAGGACTGCTCCATGAGAGCAGTCATCTTTGCTCTGTCGATGTCGGTTGTAGTTCGAACAACCCGAATCGGCAGTCCACGTCTTAAAAGTGTTGGAGTGTGCGGTGTGAGCTTTCTATTACCTTGCAGTAACGCGTGAGGCAAACTGGAGCTCACGGCCGGCTTGTTTGTGATGAGATTGGCAATGAGTGAACTGGGAGATCTATGTGAGACCATCACTGCCGACGAGCTTGGAGGCATATATGCGAGGCATGTGCGAGCGAGAGCGAGATTCGAGAGAGCGGTAGGATTGGAATGCCGCCAGTGCTCGTGGAAGGTTTCATGAATGTAAGAGTATTCGGATGATAAATTGATGAGAAGATGAGGATATCCAGAACGTGCGTAAGAAGGGACGCCGCCTTCACGGTTAATAATCATGAGTCGTAAAGGAGTAAGGTCGATGTCTTCGGGCGGGTCAAAATGGCTATCCTCTGTAAGATGCTTGTGGCTATCGAGAATAGCTGCTTCGGCCATTCCTCGGGCTAGACCAGCAATGACGTCATTGGAGTCGATGCGCACCGACCGACAGAAAGTATCGAGAGCAAAAGGAGGAATCACAGGGATCTCTCCTGCACGAAGTGCAGACCGAATTGCGACGAGGTCAGAAGGAAGCGTGTGGGCTTCCGGAGGGGAGAAATCAGGTTCTAGGATTGACTCTTCAGGCTTTGGTCCAAGCCTAATGACAGCACCGAGGACTGGGCGCGCCTTAGCACCCCGCTTTTCAAGAGCGGTCACAACCCGCATTGTTTCCTCGACGAGGGCTGTCCGCTCATTTTCCTCACCTCGGACTAGCTCGTCATTCTCGACGACAATGACACTCACTAGTCCCAGCTTCTCTAGGTAGACCAACCCTCGAGCAATGCTGTCGAGTTGTACAGCTGTAAATGGACCCTGCACTTTAACGAGAGCAGTGCGTCGGTGAACAGGATCGAGAATGGAGGCAAGAATAGGACTCGGTTTAAGAGGTTCCACGGCGAGCGGTATTGATTCTGTCTGTCTACCGATGGACAATGAAGGAATACCGATGTCTGGATGAACTGCCGGAGTGATTTTGGTGAGAGGACGGGGTCCAAACGAGGCAAGGTAGGATCTCGTATCCCTCAAGGATGGATTGGCACGTAAAATAGATAGAATAAAGTCCTGAATTCGTTCTTAGACAAAAGGCGTGGACTGAGAAACACTCAACGCACATTCTCTGAAGATTGAGAACTTGAATCACTGGCATCTTGCTCAGCAGCTGGTTGTCGCAAACCTCGAACTGTCTAAGCCCAGGACAGATAAAAATTGAATAAGAACTCGATATGAACGGAATCAGATGGAACTGACAGCGTAGAATGCCTGGAAAGTTTGAGAGCGATGAGACTTCAGAGAAGTGACGAATGTAGATCCTGTGCGAGGCAACATGTTCTGAAATCTGAAGGAGAACTTGAACAGGAGGGAAATTATAGAGCAAGGGACCGTGAGTCATTGAAGCTTCGAATGGTGGGTTTATAAGGAACCAACAGGCTGTTGTCGATAACTCAGGCTGCAGCTGACAATGTTTTATCTGATTAGATGCGAAGGATGCATCGAGGCTCTAAGGGGATCTTGTCAAATGCACGAGTTCTAGTCATTGTACTGCGATTCACAGCATGAAACACTGCGATGAGCGTCTGAGAAGTACAATCGACCCTTTCCTACCATGTCTAATCGCTCAGGAAATATTGCTACTGGAACCAGCCCTAGTAATCTTCGATTCCCGCTTCGTCCGGTCGAATAGCCATATCCCTCAAAAGCTTACTGTTGATGTCCCGGCCATACGATGCGGATGATGCAGATACGGACAATCTAAGCCCCATGCACAAATTGCTGTGACCACCGGTCCTCCGGTGTGTGCCTTGTCATCAGACCGAGATTGGATTGGCACGCAGTGGATGAGCGCGTAACGCTAAAGAGTATCACCACACGGCTTCCAGATAATACGTGTGCGAAGATGACGGTGAAACCACAGCAGAATACCTAGAAAGTGAGGATGCGGTATTCTTTGCGATCCAGGCTCGGCTTTGTATGGGATTTCATTTCGTCAGAAGGATTTGCTGTGATAAAGACGCAATGAATTACACGCACATCAACGATGATCAAGCTGTCCTCGCTGCACATGACAGCACAATGGAAAAAGGACATTGAATCCAAAGGGAATGCCCTAACTCGGTATGGCAGCGTAGTTTGAACAACATCTTCGAAGATGTAGTGGGGTTCAAAAACAGTAGGAGTAGTCACAAACAATGTTCGGTCATCGGTGCCGCCCTCGAGGGAGGGAGATGAAAAGTCCGGATCTCCTGAATCACGACCTTCGGGGATGGCTTGTTTGAGAGCCAGCTGATTGAAATCGTACACATGAACATCAAAATGTAGCTCGTTCATGCGTCCATACAATTCGGAGGCGATATATTTCGAACCAAAGACATAGCAAACCCAGACGTTTGAGTGCGGCTGCGGAGGCATTACCATGCGAGTTCCCTCGGGGCCCCATGCTTCCCAGTCCAAAGCGTGTGGCATTGCTCCTGGGTTGAGGCCACTGAGATGGGATACAAAGACGGACAAAGGCGCGTAGAGGACGATGCACTGCACTTCGTCCATAACCCGGATCCAAAGGGAGACAACATAAAGCCTATTCTCGCGAGAGGTGAAGAAGGGAGCTGGCAGTTCAGAACTTGGCTTCCATGTTGGAGATGGATCGGAACGGATGGTGAATTCGAGCAGCGTAACACGTGCGTCAAGACGAGGGTACGAGAATAAGCAGACGTACTTCGCGTCGTCTACCGTGAGCTGTTCGCAGGATTCCGCCTTGAAATCCAATGTAAGGAGACGAGGCTCAGTCTCGGATTCATCTCCGAGGATGGTTATATTTAAAAGCGTTATTATGATGTGCCGTTCGGTTAAAAAGCTAAAGGATCGCATCTCGTCACCGATTAGATTCTGCATAAAATGATTAACGGACAGCGCGGTAGGAGCCGGAAATCCTCACCACTTCGATGTGTCCTGATTTCCAGTCCCAAACGATCAACTCATTTTCTCCGGCTTCAACTCTATGGAATAAGACTCCGACATGATCGGCAGAAACCTGAATAGTGTAAGAGGCAGCTGAGTCTCGAAACCGTTGGAGATGGGAAAGAACCGCCAGTTTAGGTGCCAGGGGGTGAGGTTCACCCGTAGACATCGCGCGTAAATGCATGCGATGGGTGTGATCTGCGTTAGATCCTGACCTAGTTGTCGCGAGACTGTCAACGATGCATAATGTTACTGCTGCTGTGCATGGATGAGTACACACCACTGTGGGCTCTCGATGAGGACAAGCAGATCCTGTGATGGATCCATACCCAAATCCCGTATGTTAAACCCGAAATCTTTGACCGACCATTCTCTCTCTTTGATGATGCGACAATGTGAAGGTAGCTGTCGGAACGTAACACTTCCGTCTGGACCTTTTTGGGCCAATACACCGCCATACAGCTCCCATATGCCTCCGGGAAGCATCGGAAAGCGATGATCTTGCGACCATTTCAACTCATTCCAAGCAGCCTGATGCTTCCTTAGTTTCTCTAGCCGAACAGCAGCGCTCACACCACTTGGCCTGTCCTCCTGACCTGCTACAGCAAGTTCTATAGTGTATCGCAGGCTTGCAGTGCCATCGATCAGGGTATGGAAAAGGCGACAAAGCTATTGACGATGCGATTCAGAGAAATTGCCAGTAGCTATACATGAACACGCACTCGTTTGCAAGCTAGCAAAGCACGAAAATCAAGCTCGTCCAAGATCTTGATAATCAATTCGACGGGGAGTATGGAAAGGCGACAACTTGAAGATCCTGACTCAGAGGATGCCATGCAATGACACTTGTTGAGCGGCAGCTTGAAGTCTCAGTAAAGTTACCAAATAGTCAATTTTACATAAAACTGACTCGTTTTTACTGATGATGTAAAGTTAACAGCGAACCAAGTTGGAATCAAGTCCTGGTAAATCTACGGGTGATTCGAGTGTGCAGTTACCAAATCGCACCGGCGATGGCTCCCTACCTTTCCCTTTTCAAAAGCATATTCGAACGCGCTATTATCGCGGAAGAGACATGTAGGACAACATTTTCATCAAGCCTTGTTTGTAATCACAGATTCCTCTGGTGACCGCCGTACACGCCAAGTTGTACAAGCCAATCTTTGACATATCACTAGTATATCACTTGGGATAGACATGCCTTTGAAATAAATGGAGAGGTTGGGAGATTTACAATCGGTGATGTCTGTTGAGAAAGTCCGATATCGAGGTCTTCGTGATTCGTGATATCAATTCAGACTAGAACTGTCAAGCTGGACCGTTGGGAGGCTTGCCGATAACGGGTTTGGTGGATAAGGAAGTGCCAATTAATTGGATGGCGATGTACGGAGGGCGGAAGGGTTAGGTGGCACTTGAGCGGAACGAATAGTGTGTGGGTGGTCGTTACTATGTTAGTATGACAATGTTAGTATGTTACTATGTATGCCGCAAACTACTAGTACGCGAATCGGCTACAACCTGCTGGGAATTGGAAACGGTTACGATCTTGCAAAGAATATATAATGCGTTTTGGTCAGGAAATTTGACTCGAGAGTCATCTCTGCTAGATATCGAGGGAGAAGAATGCTAATTTCGTGGTGGTCGCAGTACTTCAAGTACTACTTGTCTCCGCATGTGACGGACGACTTGGAATCACTGTATTTCGCACCACGTTTATCCCGTGTTCGCGCTTTCTTTTTTGTCTTTTTATTCAACTTCTCGTCGTCCGGTCTTGATTCATTTATATCTCTGTCATGCCCTTCAAGAATCATAAACATTCACCGACCAAAGTATGGTCAATGATGTCGATATCGTGTGGCATGCCGACACTGAACTCTTTGATTAGTTTTATCAACAGGATATCGTACAACGAATTGCCCCCCCTAATGCATATGGTATAATTCTGGTACGTCTCTATTTCTCTGTCACTTTGTGGCCCCGCTGATTCGAGATAGAGATGCTGGCATGACGCCGAGGATCACCCCTCGCAAAATTCCCTCTCTGATCCTTTGATGAGACCGCTTCAACGCGGGGAAGTTGGCGTCTCTTTCTTGTCGGACGGAGGAGAGCGAGAAATCCTACCAGAGTCCGACTTACGGCTCGTCGATCGTACCATTCAGCCCGGAGATTTCTGCAAACGAAGTATCGATGACGTATGCTCCGGCGTCGTCACGAATGTTCAAGTGAAAGGGCGCGTCCAGCACGTCATTAGTGATGAACCCGTGGAAGGCTGGAGAACCTTGGACGAATTCGAAAGTCGAATGGATGCGGAGATAGGGGACTATGTTGTATATAATGACTGGGTTGGCCAGGTACCTATCTTCGTTTTCAACTTGTCAAATACAATCGCTGATTTGTGCAATAGATAATCGAGGTATGATTGGAATTTACAATTTCATGTAAGAAGTGTCTATTAAACCGGCAGCTAGCTGTACGACGAATCCGTTGTGGAGGTTTCCTCTGGCCAGCTCGTCCAGCTCCCTGAGCTCAGTTCTCGCCTTACCGTGGGTGAAAAGAGCAGCGTTAGTTCTGTCGTTATTTTACCCTGTAAATCACTGATCCAAAGGCCAGGGTATTCTTCCGCCACCTGTAGCCGGCGTACAGAACTTATTCGGGTTTTTACTGGGTCATAATCGGGTCGGGAGCGTCGACACTGTCATTGCCATAAAACATACAGTCCTCGCTGTCTGTTGGCTGGCGGTCAATCAATCCGTGCGTTCCTCGCTCAACGCAAATGTTTCACAACCTAATGTGCATTTTAGCTGGATCCTTTGGAAGCCCAAAATCGCAAGCGGCCACAGCGGTTTTGGTTCGGCGAAGATATCTCAAAGCTTACTATGGTCCAGGGTCGATCTGACTCGGAGATGCGTGTTGGCGACAGGCTTTTTTTTAAAGATACAACCGGGCTCCCCAGTACGACCCACGGCCGGGAGGGAGACCCCGCTGGCGTTGTCGTGGTTCAGACCTTCATAGTGACGGAAACCCAGACCACCCTTGCTGTATTATGGCAGGATGGCACACAAGAGACACTCAAATCAACAAACGTTATTCCGTATCTCAACCCCGATGAATACGACTGCTGGTAAGGAGCCTTCCATTGCCACTGTTTTCCATGATACAACCTGAATTATCTCATTTGCAAGGCCCGGCGATCACGTTGTCTGGAAAGGCGAAGATGAGAAACGCCCAGCGATCGTGCAATCTGTGAACGCGACCGAGCGTACCGCTGCGATTCTTTTCCCAGATACCGGTGTAATAGACCTTGCCTCCCTCCTGGAACTCGACCCGCACGGCGCCTCTGATTTAAATACAATGGTTCCTCATCCTGCTTCGGAAGGTCTTGGCGTCCGTCGAGGGGATTTCGTGTTTATTCACCGTGAGGGGACAACGAATGGGTTCGAGAAGCCGCGATTACCTCGGATCGGAGAGCTCGAAGCGTGGGTTCGGGAGGATCATTCAATAGACGGACATCTGTCAGGGTGGAGAAAGGAAATGTCCGATCTTGGAACTCGCATTGCAGCACGCCGTGGAGTAGACGAGACTCAAGAAGGTCAGATGAAACAACCTATCAATGGCGATGGCTCTCTTTTGTGGTTTGGCGAGGTTACCAGTGTACGTGATATCTCTTGTTCTTATCCTGCAGCACTCCACTCATATTATGTTGTTCTCGGCCAGTTAAATCTTGACGGTTCAGTCGAAGTGACACATCCGGATTTGACTATCATGACTTACCCCCTGGAGCGCTTGACCAAGTTATATGATGGCATCGAGCAACTCGAGGATGATCTATGGGGAGATGACATGTCTGATAGCCACGATTCTCACGGACCAGAAAACGTAGAACAAATTTGGTCGATGGACGAAGACGGTACATGGCAACCAGACCACACCGATGGGGATGAGTGGGAAGAGCTGGACGATGATGAGGACCACGATGATCATATGGATATCGACCCTGAAGGATGGGCTGACGAAACGACCCTTCCTCTTATCAACATTGCACAAACCCCACCAGTAACCTTGCCCATCTCAACATCAAGGCCAGAAACACCTCGAGTTAATACCATCGCCAAATCGAGTGCGCCGCCGGTCGAACGACCGCCATCGCCAAGTGTCTCCAAAGATACAGCAGATGAACCCAATCTCGATGAAGACAGCGATACTGAGGCATTACCGTGGAAGCGGTTCGATGTTCTCCCTTCCGCACCGGTTGATCACGCATACTACTCATCTCCTCCTGCGCAGCCCTCGAAAACTTTCCTTGGCCGCCTCACAAGGGAGTATCGCGTTCTAGCCAGCAGTCTGCCAGGTTCGTGGTCGGAGCTGATTTGCCTGTCTTGGGCATATTCCGGACTGATTTAATACAGAATCAATCATTGTTCGCGCCTATGAAGACCGCACGGATCTGCTTAGGTCTCTGATCATTGGCCCCGAGAATACTCCATATGAAGACGCGCCATTTGTGATTGATTGGATGCTTGATTCCAATTTCCCCCATAGTCCCCCAATAGCTCATTTCCTAAGTTGGACCAACGGTAACGGTCGAGGTATGTCCTTCACACCTCGTTTTGATCCTTTCTGACAATATATCGTAGTGAACCCGTGAGTAGGCGCATCCTCATCCCACCCCTCTCGGTAACTAACACCTCCTCAGCAACTTGTACGAAGAAGGCAAGGTTTGTTTGTCTATTCTCGGGACCTGGGCTGGCGACAGAAATGAAACATGGAGTGCCGCGCGATCTTCCCTCCTTCAAGCATTCGTATCCATACAAGGCTTGGTTCTAGTGAAAGAGCCGTGAGTGATATTCAGTCTATTCATATTTAACTTGTTCATTTGAATGCCAGTTGGTTCTGCGAACCTGCTTACGAGAAATTGAGAGGCACAGAAGAAGGCACAGTCAACAGGTGGCTACCTTTTTTCACCTGCGTCGGTTCAAAATTTTGAATCACAACTTATAGCCGGCTGTATAACGAAAAGGCTTACGTCCTTTCTCGGGGTTTCGTGCGCCGCGCACTCGAAATTCCGCTTGGCGGACTGGAGTCTGAGATCAGCTGGATGTACTTCACAAGCCACCGCCTAGCAAAGGTCATTCATGATGCGTGTATATTGATTGAGAAGAGTAAGGACGTTCACGACACATCCGAGGTGGATCAAGACCGTGCTGTCCCCAGGTTAACAGCAGGGGGCATTATCACTCTCGATCGGACATTACGCAAGTTACAAGTTCTCCTCCACTCTCGTAACCCTCTGGCCTAGGTGTTTGTTTTTGTTGTATAGTCTCCTTCATAATACCTAGGAATTGGAGCATACAACTCGTTTAACCAATCCGTTGCATGAATGAATGCCTTATCTTATGTGACATTGAATCTAGCCTAAAATAGTATGATGGCAGGAAGGCAAGGGTTCGAGATAAAAACATGGGGAATATAAGATAAGAGTAACCAAGAATGTACGACGGAATACAACGAACGAGCGTGAAGAAGACATCATAGACAGAGGATAACTATCGTGATATCATCAGATGAAGACCGGTATGCCACAGTTTAGCATTGGCTCAAGAACTTGCTCTTCGGGAATGGCTCGTTAAAATCGTTCCGCCAAGTTGTAAGATTAGGGTTCGTGTAAGCGGGAAGGTATCTGCGGAAGTTATCAACCAACCTCGAAAGACAGTAAGCAGTAAAGCTGGAATTGCGCACTGGTTGATATAAGCGGCGGTTGGGAAGTTCTGGGGGTCACATCCGATGTTGATAGCGTCCTTCGGTTGGTATACACGGATCCAATCCACCCGCATAGTAGCTGGGAAAGTCAAATGTTCAATATCGACTTTTCCAAAGTTTTCTGACATCCCCAAATTGGCAATGATGTACTGCCAAAACTTGTAAGGATCGGCTAAGGAGTACGAAGCAATGGAATTCATTCACCATTGGTTCCTGAGGTACAGGCCGCGCCGAGATTTCCACGCGGGTATCAGCGGCCAATGCTCCGTAGTTGAGAGTCCAAGCGACTTTGTCATTCGCGATCCATGAAATGTACTATTTAAAAAGCCACAGCGACATCAGATAATTATTCCCTGTAACAATTGGGTCTTCACCAACACTGTTATCGAAACCTGGTTAAAATCTCAGATCAATGATTGCGACAGCAACAGCGGACACTATAGAAATACCTGGCTTATATTCGTAACCATAGGTAGAGAAACAACCAGTTACTAGCTGATAACAGTCTTGATCTGTGGGATGGTCAAGACTGTAGGAGACGGGTCACAGACCGATATACTCACTTGTATCCGTCACTCCGGAAATCGCCTGCTGGAACGCCCCGCCCATGTAGGAGTTGAGTTCAGTTATGGTAGGATCGACAATGTTGAAGTTATCCGTTGTATTGGGCCACTGATAAGCAGCATTGAAGGGCTGTGTAGAACGTGTCAGTTCATTTTCCACTACAATATCTAGCACACCTAACTTACCGCCCATTGGGCAGACTGTGATACCTGACCCTCGAGAGTCTGTCCAGCAGGTCCAGTAACCTAACAAAGACATCTTAGTAACCAGTTCCCATCCGAGCAGTAAACCAACATGCCTGAGCTTCGAAAATATCGATTTCAGGCGCTGAACGGCCAACATACGACCCATCTGAATGTACAGGCCCAGGGTGGGATTCACCTGGGCATGTACATCTCGACAGGCGTTGTCCGGGAAGGAAGGAAAGGATGCCTCCCTGTTGTCGGTCGCCGTTGACAGTGGCGGCGATTGGGAGACCGTTTAGGGTTTGATTGGGCGCTGTGCCGACGTCGCAAGCATCGTAGGTATACGGCCACTGCATTAAAAGCAAAGATCAGTTCGAGCTGGAAATTACCAGGTTCCTCTGGTAGTTACCATGCCTTCCAGACTTGCACCATATCCTGCCCGACCTGTCGAAAATATTGAGAATCTGCAGACCCAAACGGAAGTAGAGCACATACCTAAGTTACCCATAGTCCAGACCGCGGGCCATAAGCCAGCAACATTGTTTATGCCCGGAAGAGACACTGATGTTACGATCAAACCCCCAGTGAAGCAGAACTTATTCCACGTTGACAGTAATCCACCCTCATAATTCAAGTCATGGGTTGACTTCTGCGACAGTGTAATCTCCAAGGAACCGTTCTTAGTTGTAATGGCCTCCGGGTCATACCATTCCAAGTTATTGGTCTAATGCCAAAGTTCAGGAGGTGCCTACAGAAGAACAAAAATAGGAACTTACCTGCCAGTAATGGAGGTCCACTGCCTCCCAGTATGGGTCATCACCAGGATAGAAACTGCGCCCATCCGTATTAAATTCGTCGCTGAAAACCAGCTGCAGATCCGACCCAGGGTCTTGATAGGATGAGGTTGTGTACGCGGACTGGGGTGTTTCGAGATCAATCAAACCCCAGTTGCCAGCCATACTCGGAACCTATAAGATGATGTTGGGCCTCGTCCGTGAAGCAGGTTGATACAAAAAATACCGACCTGTCCGGTGCCATTGATACCACCAATATTGAATCCGCCTAAAGTAGAAAGAGAATGTTTGGTAAAATATGAAATTAAAGGGTAACCCGCGCTGTGGTGTGAAAAGAATAAATCCAACAGTGTCAGGAGAACGACTGGCGAGAGCATGATACAGTACGTACAAAAGAGCGACAAGCCCAACACCAAGGAGGACAATGCAGCCGAGGTTAGTCAGGCCTCTATATGTGAAAACGTTGCTACCAGCATCGTTTTTTCGATCCCGCCGGGGGTCAGGATTATGAAGGTAATCATCTGGCTCCGGATGATTGGGAGAAAGGTCTGAACCCCAAGAGGAAGGATCGGGTGAAAGAGAATACTGTTGGGAGAAATCAGGTTAGTAACTGTAAATTTGCTATCTGTCATGTAAATGAGCATGTGGAAAAATAAAATATGAGTATCCTGATATCGAGTGCGTCGCGTTGACCGTGCAGGAAAGGCATAGGCCCGTTGGTTGTGTGATGTGTACAAGGAATTCGAAGAGGGAAGATTGAACACTCGCCTTGTCCGAAATAGAAGGAATAAGAGGTGGAATCCGGCTCCCTGCTGTCGCACTGACGTTGTACGGCGATTCGTTCTGGGAGGCAAGAATTAGGACAGGCAATAACAGCACCGACTGATCACGCACCAATGAGCTATTACTCGCCATAGTCCGCAGTGATGGTGGGCCTTTAGCAAAGTTCGCCTGGACACCACCGCCAGAGCCCCTTGTCGCAGAAGGGGGAAGAAGATTGGTTGTAGAAGGGGAATTTACAGATTGAGGAAAATAGCGCCGTTGGGCATTTGGGGCAGCGGTAGCCATTGGAGACGAAGAAGAAGGTTGAGGAGAGCTTGCCAGCTGTTTTGTGTTTGGGTATTTTACAGGCTGGGACCCGGTTGAGGAGTAAGGACTGGAGGTGAAGGGATAAGCCATTAAGTTGAGCAATCTGTGGCGGCGACCCACCGTGCGAACAACCTTGGCTTACCTAATCCTTTTGTTCGTCTTTATTTATATCAACTATATTTATAACTGTATTTATATCAACCTTATATTCGCTTCCACATCATTCGCATTAAAACAAAATGATCTGCATCAGTCGTCGTCATGCCACAAGGAGATCAGTACAAGTAGTTCAATTGCTTATCAAATTCCTGCACCTTCCAGGAGCCCAAGAAGACCCCCTCTTCGTCCGAGACCACCGTCATCCAGCTCCCCAATGACCCTTTCGACCCTTTCAATCCCCGTTCCGTCACTTCTTACTACCAGATTCTCACCGACAACTTGTTCATCCATCTTGACTAACCGCTCAAGTACATACCGGTTTGCTTGTTCAAGGGTATGTCCATCTGCGGTTGTAGGCGTCGGATCAATTGTATTGAGCAGGTGCGATTTCTGAATCTGATACTGGAGGAGAGTCGTTTGTGGCGGATGCGACATCAATATATGTGTGGTGTCGGGCGCAGAATTCGACGTCGAGGCATAACCAGGAGGGGCCTCGGGAGTATAGGAGTTCTTCTCCAGCCACTTGTCCAAATTCCCAAGTGCATCTTTTGCTCTTTTCACCTTTTCGCGTTTTGTGGGACGTCCTTTCTTCTTGGGTGCCTCTGGGCCCGGTATATGGGAGCCGTCATGAATAAATAATTCTCGAGGGATTTCACGTGGGTTGAGAGGGCCGAGTTCGGAGGATGGGAGGATGTAGAATACCTGTGCTTCGAGCAGAGTCGACAGTATATACGTCGCTGAAGGCTGGAGGGGCAGTAGATGGGCCGTTGTTAAGGCACTTGGAAGTGCAACCAGTGAGCTATAGTGGTCTAATAAGAAATTTAGCAAAATTATATCTTCAACTCGAACATTGTACACATACCTAATGGAATTGGGATATGTTCAACAGAGTGGAGAGGGGGGGCCGACCCAGAGGGCTGAGTGTAAAAGAAGGTGTACAACCCAAACAAAGCAACGACTCTGTTCAAAGGGGCCTCTGTCTCTACCATACGTTCTGCACAAATCGTTAACACTTTCCAGCCCAAGTCGATTTTCTCAGGACATACCTAAAAACAATCTCATGGTGACATCCAAAAATGTCTCTCGAGTTCTGCTGTCAAAGACTTTGAAATGCATCCACATCCACTCATTACGCCAGATATTCTTAAAGAGAGTAAACGGTTGCGTTGGTTGAGTCTCGGTGTATTGATCGTGGAAGGCATTTATGAGAGCCGTGATATCTTCGCGAAGAGGTTCTACATAGAGGGACGACGTAAAATAGGACGGCTGAATGATGACTTGACCTCGACTTGCTGATGGGGCTGGTGGAACGGACATGCCATAAAATTTAAATTGCCAAATAGGCCATAACAAACGCGTCGGTCTCGAGTCACTGAGGTCCAACTTGAAGTTCATCTCGAGTTCAACACCATGCCAGCCCTGTTCCGACGACACAGCAATATTTCATGCTTCTTCTGCCAATCTCCCAACCTCATACCCAAAAACCCGCGAAACTTTCGCTGCCCGGGCTGTGGCTGTTGGAACCGATACGATGAGCACGGTGAAATCATCTCAGACGAGCCCGCCATGCATGACGAGGCATTGAATTCAAGGTCATTTGCAAAGCGTGGTATGTGTGTTCTTTTTGCGTGCCTGGTAAGATGTGAATGACCTGTACACATGTAGGCTCGCCAAGTAAGGACCGTCTACCTACGATGTATGGCAAGGGTCCATTTTGCCATACATGTCAGACGAATCAAATGCTGCTTATGAACCTTCTGTCAAACTATCTCCCTCCACCCGACGTACGTGCTGCATATTCCTCTACCTCCGCTGGCTGTTGATGTACCACACCGCACTGTTCTGAAACCGAACAGAACCCAGAACATACACGCCGGCTCGAGATGCTTCCAGAATACAGAGAAAACCTACACCTGCGCTATCCACCCGTGTGCGATTCGTGTTTCCCGGCTGTTGAAGACGAGATTAGAAGGAAGGATAACATGGCTCGCACCCAGGCCTTAGGTGGGTGGCTGAAAGAGAGTAAAGGAAAGGAGATGCAAAGACGAGTGTCTGCCACGAGCAAGGGAAATGAGAAGATCGGGTTGGAGATGGTGGCATGGAGAATTAGAGGTTGTCTTTGGGTCGCAACTTTGATCACAGCTTTGGTTGGTAACTCGACCGGTCAGTAAATTGTTGGATCAACTTCATGTTTTCTCGCTCAACATTTTTGTCTGTAGCTGCGTTTGGCTATCGACCTCCTCGCCAGTTTTCAATTTTGCAACCTACACTTCCTTTTTTTGCTCTGTTGTCTGTTCTATGGACCGTCTGGGATCCGACGTATTCATCATTTCGGAGCGCCAAGATACAAGGTCGTGATGTGCGTGTGCGCGGCAAAAAGCAATATATAGTGGGTATATTTACTTGCAACCCACTACAATTTGACAATACAATTTTTTTCCAGGCGCTTCAGATGATGGCATGGGCTTCTAGAGTTGCAACGTCTGTTCTTCTTGCCCTATTCTGGTTCCGGTCGCACCTAGACCATCTAAACTTAACACATGATCCACCGTCATCACGGAGCCGCCTGTATTTTTGCACCTCCCTGGCTCTGGAGCTCTTCGTTCGTCCCGCTCGATATGTAGATGTTCCATCCCATGACTTATACAAAAATTTAGACTTTCATCGCATCTTGCATCGTTCTCCGACTGCAACAACCCCCAGTGATCCGCCTCCTTGACACAAACAACCCACTCGTTCCTTTGCGCGCCTCTACCCCAAACCCAACAGTCCGCCCATCTCCCAGTTCCGTCCCCAGCCTCGCAGAACCCGACCTTCTCTCCGCTCTCTCCCTCTCCTCCAAACCCATAATCGCAGGCCCGAACCCAGTATTCGGCCTGCCATCACTGCTATCCTCGGTCCCACCTCCGCCGTCCACCCGCACGGACGAAGATGTTGACGCTGACGAAATGGACTGGACCCCCACCGACCCTTTATCTTCTCCCTCTGTATTTGCCGAGGGCAAACACAAAGCCACATTAGAGTCAGACGACGGCTCGTGGATACGCCCTCAGCGGTTCTTCGCACCTGAAAAACCCACGGGCCTCGAGGGGCTCTTTGAGCGCACGAGGTTGGTTAATGATTCCGTCACTAGCAGGAGAACCAAGAACACAGCTCCTGCTAGGGAGAGGGTGGGTGCGCATGTGTGGAATTGGTGGGTGTATGCGTTGTTACTTGTCCCGTTGGCGGGTGCCACGTATGAGGCATGGCAGAGGATGAATCGGGAGGGAGGTTCTACGTCACTGGTGCAACTACCTGACGGTCAATGAAATGGAATCTTGAGATGATTTGTCAGGTATTTTCGTGGTCGGTATGCATTATTTTACCTCAAGTTGACATTTCACGCTGACTATGGGTACATCTAGTGCGTTTCGATGTGCCAAGATCAGTCTCAAAAGGTGGCCAAGGGAAATGAAAGCACGTCGACGATAGCATGGTTTTAGACCGTTCACGACCATCGACAGGAAAAAAGTTGTATGGCCATTTCCTGAACGAGATAGGACGGCGCAATGTCACTTTGCCTAAACTCAAAGAGATGGCAGGCGGCACTAGAAGTCTACTGTATTTCCATGCTCCACCACATAATGCGCACACCAGCAAGGATTATATGGGGTACAGATATGGCAGCCTATGCTCATAGATCGCCGTTTGTCGTACAAACGTACAAACTCTACTTTCCGCATTGGGATGTAGACGCCACTTTCGTCTTCTTCCAGTGGCTCTACTACGATCACCTCGAAGTCGACTGTCACTTCATTTATCGCACACACGCCCAAACCCAAAGGCCCTTGGCTATAACAATGGATATTTGCTCTCGACAAACTTGTTTTGAGATATTCGCCCTTGCACCGATTACTTTACCTGCCGCTAGGCTTAGACCCATTGGACTAGAATGAACGCCATCTCCTATGCATGCATGTCCGTCGGCGGCCTTAATCGCATATCTTTCGTTGGGGAGGGGCGGTTGCGGCACCATGACCTCCCAAGGACCACATAATCGCACGGTCGAACGTTAATCAATTGGCCCAACAGCGAGGAAACGATCTTATCATTTCCAAATCTGCCTCATTCAGCATGGTGAATCTACTTCATTATTGTCGATCTGACTTTGCTAGGCCTGCTTCCGCGGAAATTATTCATCGTCTCGGGCCTCTCCTTCACTTCGTTGGTTGCCATGAGGGAGAGGGGACTCACATTTGGTTCCATTGACATGCAAATTCACGGGCCTATGTATGGCTGTTTTACCATTCGCCCTTGCATTTACCTCAATGTTCCAAGACCAAATCGTCGTTGTAGAAGTCTCATCACACGTCTTCGCCGACTTGCGCATGACATTGATATAACTCATTGTCATGCGTGGACAATGAAAGAGGACAGGTGTCAGTGAATCCTTTGCACATGGCTAAACAGGTGGAACCCGAAGTTCCAAAGAAATGTTGAATAATAAACTGCAGATCTATTAAGCTTAAGATTTGCATCTGTCCAACCTGTACAACTGCCAAGCATGAAGGGTAACAAAACTAGATGACTGGAAACAAAACTATGAATGAAAATGCAACAGGGTATCAGCTACGATAAAAGGACATTCCGTCTGATCATCCGCTAAATATGCATCGATATGAAAGAGTGAAAAGGGCGGTAAAACAAGCGTCAAGCGAGACAATTAGGTGATCGTGAACAAAACAAACGGGTAGTGAGGTAAAGAATGCCGGACTAAATCTTATGACGACTGCAAGCGTCAAAGGAGACCGTGTAGGTGTTCTAAAATATGAACCAGTGGTCAAACTCTAATGACCTCCTAGTACCTCATCGCTCCCCCATTGTAATCATACGCGTCTTGCGTACCATATCCCGCCTGATGATGAAGGGGAACACCGAGATCATAGTTTGGCCTGGTCACGCTTGGGCCACGCGTAAGGGCTTCCTGCATTTGGGGTTGTGGGCTCGGACCGCGTGCGAGGTCGGCGTAGCCGCCGACAGGTGCAAGGGAAGAGGAACCCGCGGTGAAATCGTGATCAGGAAGAGGGGCGAGGGCAGAAGCGCCATGACCATAGTCGGAATGGCCGTGGCCAAGGTCAGACGTAGCTCCGTACCCTCCAACACCGCTCCCATGCCCGGTACCAGAGTGGAAAGACGATGTGTCTGAGTTGACACGGCGATGCTCGGGGATAATCCCCTCATCGGGATTGGTCGGTTGCCAGTCAATAGGCTGCAAGCGTGCATCGAACTTGGCCGAACGCCCGAGCTTCCACTTGCGGAATACGGTCCAAAGAATTGCGACACCACCAATGCAGGATGCAACGATGATAAGCACCGTCAATGTGGTGCTCTTGGTCTTCGCTGCGGCTTTGACTGCGTCTGCAGAAGCACTGGCTGAAGCAACGGCGAGCGACGTACGCGTCACAGTCGCTGGTCCAGTACTTATGGCAGCGTCATCAGTGAGTCCGCTAACATTGAGGACTTCCGACGTCTGAGAGGCCTCAGAAGTGGTGGATGATGTAGAGGCGGGGGAAGTGGTGGCGACCGATGATTCGCTGGAAGATGAGGCCCTGGTAGAACTGTCTGAACTGCTGCTAGACGCCGCAGACTGCAATGAATGTGATTAAGTAAACAAATATAGATGGTGGGCAGATTAAAGCGCACCGAGGAAGACGATAGCGACGCAGGAGTCGAGAGCGGAGTTCCTGACGACACTTGGGATGTATCCGATGGAACCGAAGACGTAACCAGACCGGTGGAAGACCCTGCTGTAGGCGTGACAGGTGGGGGAGGAGCAGCACCAGCACCAATGACGGGTCCCGGAGGGAACGGGGAGCGCTTTTTAATCAGACGCTTGAGGCTCCCATGATCGCGGCGGTTGACATTGATGGCTGCATAGCTTTTGGCATCAGAGGTGGTGGCGAGAGTGAGGACGAGGGCAATGTAAACAACGAGCGTGAGGGTGAACTGTTTGGGTTTGGTGACGAACATGGTCGAGTACGGGAGATGTGGGGGGACGAGCTACGAGCCTTTACAAAACGATGCTGTGCGATGAAATAGTTGAAGTCCCAACACAAATGCAAGAAGTGGAAGGAGGGGGAGGACCAGCCAGGAAGAAGGTGGAAGTCAGTAAACAAGAAGAGATGGGAATGTTAAAAGACAACATTGGTCATGTAACCTAGGTGAGTCACTTACCGACTTGTCGAAAGTATTTCTAGCACACGCTCGAATGGATGGTCGCTAATGTATTTCAAAGATCAGTCCTCCTTGTGCAGTCTTCTATGTCAAAAAGAAAACGAGTGTCGTGAACGTCGGCGGCGAGAGAAAGAGAGGGCGATGGTTACCAGTTACCACTGTGACCAAAGCGACAAAAAAACAAACACACCACAATTCAATTTATTCTTCTGCAGCAAGGATGGTATATTTATTATAGACCATTGCAATTGATATACAAAATAGCTAGGCCTAACTCCAAGCTTCAAGTCCAGAGATAGAAATTAAAATCCAACGCGTAAATAGGGTCAACGGCGAAACATGAAATATCCATCACAAAGAAATCGAGAAAAGTATCGCTTAGTTGTGGCTAGTAAGGGACCAATTGTCTATAGGAACGGAATTGGGCTGGACAAAGTCACTGGAAGACATCCCACTCCACTGGGGGTTGAACAAAACCTGCAAACTAAATGTGCCTGGGTTCACGCTGATGACCAACACTGTCACGCCTGGGTTGGGTGGATCGGGAGCGGGAGGTGTAGGGTCGGTAGCGAATCGAACCGCGGGCGTCGTAGTCATTACCGCACCAGAAGGGGGGTTCAAGATCAACACCTTCATTGTCTGTCCGTCTAGAGTGAGAGTGGCGGATGTGCCTCCTGAATCGATGCTGACAGTGGCATTGGTATGCATTCGCCACTGGACGGCACCTTGGGAGTTGATGTCGTCTTGGATCAGTACCTGTTTTCTTGCGTTGATCAATCGGACACCACGTTTGACGGACGTTCTAAACAACATGATTAGTGATAAGTTGAAAAATCAAAGGAAACCGAAGAAGCGTACACATTGAAGTAGGCACTAGTGAGATCGGCCGTAAAGAAAGCCGTCGAGTCATTAGGAATGTTGACTACTGTGCTGGATCCCTGGGTGGTACCAGATGTGCCATTGATCACGGTGGGAGTGGCCAATACGTTCTGGTTAGCCTGGCTCACTAAGATTGTGTTTTGTCCCTCTGTCATTTTTCTGTAATACTTCCATCGGTCGGCATCCTGAGCATCACTGAGGAAGTAGTTGGGCGACAGATAATCGCTACTCCCAAGCTCGCCCGCCCAGCGAGTGCCTAGAGCATCAAGGACGAAGTCGCCAGCATCGAGATCATTGTGCGTCTGATGTCCTTGTAACATGCCAGCCTTCATCGCGACATACAAGGCATCATCATCCGTCCAGCTGCTCCTCATCGAAGCCCACTGATCCAGACCATTGTCGAAGAAGTGGTCAAGTGCAGCACCATCCCAGAACGCCCCTGAAACAGTAGGGTCGTACCAGAACATGCTCCATGGCTCTGCAGCGTCGGGCTCGTCACGCTGGAATAGCGATAATCGAGGTTGCTTGTATTGATCGGCGTAAAATAGCATTGCGTTTGCAGTGCTGGAGAATTTGTTTGGGCCGTGATCGCCGTAGTTGAAGAGCGACGTTGCACCATACACATACATGTGGAATGTCCCAGTCAGTTGGAAACTCGGGTTGACATCGAGCAGACCATAGTGAGACCCAGTGGCGGAGATGAGAGACGATGCCATCTCGGCGTGTCCAGTTGTTCCGAAATACCAGTAGTTGGCAGTCTCAGCCCATGTTCCATCATCAGACACCGCCAACGCACAGTTTTGCTTGGCATTGTCAATGGTCAGACCAAGGAGCTGAGTTGCAGTACCGGTGGTGTCGTCACCGAGGATTGCAAGCGAAGCTAATGTTAAACCATTATTGCAAACACAATTCCAGTTACCAGTGGTGTTCGTTCTCCACCAACCAAATGTAACAGTGGGATCGGTATACGCGGCAACTCCAGGTTTAAGGCCATATTGGAGCAGAGTGCTCATGATCAGGTTCTTCTGGTCGGACGTCCACATGTCATACAACCAGTCATATGCGATACCGAACGCCGCCGAGAACTCTGCGGTATCGAGGAAATGTACAGTATTCCACTTATCGGTGGCTGGGCCGAAAGATGCAGCGTTCTGTATCAAGAGAGACCTTTAATACGACGGACGAGGAGAAAGAAGGCAGGAGACTAGCCTGAATTTCCGCCCAAGCCCTGTCAACCCACTTGGTGTCATTCGTCATGCGATATACGTATGCGAACGCCTTGATTCTCATTTTGATCTCGCGTGCATTGTCCAAGATACCGCTGTCACCATCCATGTGATACACAACGGGTTGTAAACTGAAGTAGTCTGTAGCGTTTCCGAAGATGGTATCATTCCAACCCTTAAGATAAGGATCGTTCTTGATAAGTGCAGGGAGAGCAGCCCACTTGTAAGCGGGAGCGATAAGACGCGGACGGTCGGTACGAGGGGTGGTCACAGATGGGTTGGCTGGCTGGAAGGGGTCGGCTGGCCAGGAGAGAGCCACATTGTTGGAAGGAAGAAACGTGGGAGTAACAAATGCAGCAGTATTTGTCTACAGAACAGGTGCCTGGGTCTTGAGCGACTAAATTGATGGGAAGGGGGATTACTTACAGTAGAAGGATATATAGGTCTCATGAATTCGCTGTTAGTTGCGGTAGCAAACCGACCAACCTCCAGCTTGACGCTGGCCGCAGAACTCGCAGCAGCCTCTCCGCTCGCAGAACCTGCACCACTGTTATTCTTTCCCTTGCTCTTCCGGCTACCGAAGACACCACCGACGACGGCACCAGCGATAATGAGGACCAGAACGGGGATACCGAACTTGATCCAGTTAGAGGTGCGTTTCTTGGCTGAGCGGGGGGTGATGAAACCAGATGATTCGTTATAGTGTGGTTCGCCATACGGTGAGGGTGCATTGCTGTGGATGGAATCATAATTGGCGGCCATGCTAGCGGCCGCAGATAGAGAAAGTTAAGGAGAGACGGGGACGGGGACAGGGACGGACGAGTCACTTAACGAAACTGAAACGAAGAAAGTTTGGTACAAAGCACTGGCAACGATGGAAAAAGGTCTTCAGCGGATGCTTCCACGGATGGCGTGGGAATGTGGCAACAGTACAATTATAGACAGTTTATATATACCTAACCCCGGGCCTCAGGTTCAGCGCTCAGCGCTCAGCTCTTGCCCCTGTGATCGCCGGACCTACTCTGCAATGAAAACACCTGCTGCTCCCATGCCAGTTCCAATGCACATCGATGTGACAAGCACCTTGCGATTAATATGAGCATCATGAATCCCAACCGCAGACAAGGATATTCTCACCTTTCCTTTCCTTCGCTGTAGCTCGTTGAGTCCTGTGGCAATCTGCCTTGCACCAGTGCAGCGTATCTACCAGATCATCAGCAGCAGCACACTCCTAGTGATTACAAAAGAATGGAACTCATCAAGGGGATGGCCAAAGGCAATGGCACCTCCATTTACATTAACCTTCCTTACAGAATTAGCAACGAATATTAGTGACAGTCTGAGATAGCCAAACCTTTTCTGGGTCAATTCCAAGGGTCCGTATGCTGTACACGCACTGCGATGCAAAAGCTTCGTTGATCTGCACATATGATAAACGTGCGTGACTGCACACGATAACACACAACTTGCCTCGAATAGGTCGACGTCCTCCTGAGTAATGCCACTATTCTTTAGGGCCATTGGGATCGCGTAGACTGGGCCTACTCCCATGATCCGGGGAGGGACGCCTGCGCAAAATGTGAAAAAGAGGCAAACCAGAATCTCTACTACACACCGACAACAGCTGTGGAAATGTGCTTTCCCAAGATCTTCAACCCCAATTGCTCCGCTTTCCTTCTAGACATCAACAGTACCGCAGCGGCTCCATCCGTAATTTGACTGGCGTTTCCTCCCGTCGTAGCCGCCTTTCCCCATTGCGGGAAAGCCGATTTGATCTTCAGCAGATTTTCCTTCGTTGTTCCATACCTGATTCCATCGTCCTTCATGATGACTACCTTGGTGCGCGCACCAGTTAGCGGGTCCTTCTGGAAAACTGTGAAGGGAACAATTTCTTTCTCGAAATACCCCGCCTTCTCAGCATGTTCTGCGCGCTGGAAAGACTTTGCTGCGAAATCGTCCATGTCCTCTCTGGAAATGTCGTAGTCTGAAGCAACATTTTCACTCGTCCAGCCCATGGGTTTCGGACAGTTTCTCGCGGAAGGATTCACCGCAATTTCCTCGCCTTGAGAAGGTCCTCCGTTGTCCGGACTTATCCATAAAATAAAAATCAATTCAAGACATGAATAATAATTTATGGTATCCACACTTTTGAGTCATGCTCTCGATACCAATAGCCAACCCCACCTCGATTTGACCTCCGCGAATCTGATTGGCGATGGTCGTCACAGCCATGAGTCCGCTGGAGCAGAACCGATTGATGCTCTGTACCGGGACGGACTCCGGAAAACCCGCCGCCAGTGCCGCAGCTCGGGCATGATACATAGCGTCGGGGGTAAGGACAGTGCCAACGCATATATCGCCCACTAACGTCGGATCAATTTTCGAGTGGGCGATAGCTTGCTAAAGTCCAGTCTTAGCCTGAATAAATCGTGAGTCGCTCGGACGGCGGAGACACACCTTGAACATCTCTAACATCAATTCGTCGGTTCTGATCATGAAGTTTCAAGCCCCCACATCGATATCAGTCATTCTTTCATTCTGCACTCTGGTGTATACAAACCTGGCATCTTTGAATCCACCTTTTCTCGCTTTACACATCGGTGACCTTATGGCCATTGTAATGACGACATCGTTGAGACTGTTCCCCTGTAGAGCGGCTAGTCCTTGAGAGAGATGGGAAGTCAGTTGCTTCATGCGTTCCATTACCAGAATGCTCGTCTCGTGGTATGCCGCTGGCGGTGGGCACAAACTCGGATTATCCTGGACTAGAAACTTATAAGTCGTCTTTACATCAACTTGTGATCCGGCTGACTTGCTACATTTGGCGGAATTCACGAAGAAAATCATCTGTCAGACGTCGCATGAGGTCCAGGACATCACAAGGAGAATCGAAACCTTGGTACAACTTGAAGTTGAATGAAGAGAGGATAGACTCGGAGTCGGCCGATTCTGTCTACTGTGTTCTCCCCTATTGCTATCCAATTATTTCACCTTTAATGTATATAACAGAAAATAGAGTTGTAGTAAACGCATGAAATCTGTAAGGGACCTAAGGGTATCATGTAGCGGGCACTGCCGCCTGCTGGCGTTATCGCTTCATTCTCTGTTGTCGGGATTGGAAGAAAAGTTTTGAGTTGACGTTTGCGCGCGTCAACATAAATAAACTTCAGTGAGCTCGGTTAATTTTTGACTAATTAATACTATTTACAAGCCAAGGTGACTCTCTAGACATTTCTGTCAAAGTCAAGAGTCAAAGTGGAATCATTTACCATGCCTGTCACATTAATCGCAGCGAAGCCAACCGGGGAAGTTAAAGACTTCAGGTTCATTGGTATGCCTTTCGTTCAAATGCGGTCGTCCGGAAAATAGCTAATCTTATGTGCAATAGACATCGGAGGTATTGTGATCAGCCTTTGTTGCAACTGTGCTCATGACGTTGACAATTCTGTAAATAACTAGTCAACCTGACGGACTCGGTATTTCGAGGAACTCACCACGGCAAGAAGAAACACGATGGTCAGTTCATAATTATTAACAACCTTAGGTCGCGTCAATAATCATCTAACCCACTTGGATGCTAGATGATTTCGAGGCAATGTTAGAAAGATCCCGTGCGGCAGGCGTCAAGTCTATGGTTATCACGGGAGGAAGTTTGCGTGAATCACGAAAGGCGTTGGATCTTGCCAAGACGCATGGTGAGTTGAGTTAATCCTCGATGATCTACGTTCGTGGGTGACTGATAACGCTCAAGGCTTGTATGCGACCGTTGGCTGTCACCCTACACGTTCAACGGAGTTCGATAAGTATCGCGGTGGACCAGATGCTTATCTTCAGGCTTTGGATAAACTTCTGGAATGTAATCTGAATGGGAGAGGTCGAGCAGTGGCCGTTGGAGAGTGTGGTTTAGGTACATTTAAATTTATGGAATATGCTCGGATCCACTCCCAGTTGCTAATTCCAACTTTCAGATTATGATCGTACACATTTCGCGATGCCAGATGTACAGAGGAAACATTTCCGCACGTAAGATTATGTTACTTCAATGGTCAATTCAACTTATTTGGTCCTCCAGGTTCACAACTAGGACTAGCTAAGAAATATCATCTCCCCTTGTTCCTCCATTCTCGCGCTGCACATGCTGACTTTGTCGAGGTCCTTCGTGACGAAGGTTTCGGTCAAGACGGAGGAAAGATGGTTGGTGGGAAGGGCGGTGTTGTTCACAGCTTCACAGGGACACTGGAAGAAGTTACTGAACTTGTGAGTTGCATCACTTGTTTGTTCGAAATGGTTTTGTGAAACTGACTATAAAATTCTCAGATGGACATGGGTTTCCATATCAGGTGATTGGTGCTGGTTCGTGCATATATACTGGAGCTGACGCTATTAGGTTCAAAGTGTCAACGGGTGCTCCCTGAAAACGGATGACAATCTTAAGGTCGCCAAGGCCATCATCGGTGACAAAATTATGTTAGAGACTGGTCTGTAACATTTTCTACTGTTCATACCCTTTCAATTATTCATGGCTATTCTCATGTAGATGCTCCCTGGTGTTCCATGACTTCAACCCATGCCTCAAAACAACATCTTGACTCGCTCCCCGCATCGCTTCGTACATTGTACTTTCCACCGGCCACCAGACCGGAGAATTTTGTGTACGGCAAACCTGTCAAGGGAAGGAATGAGCCGAGTGCTATTGGGGGCGTTGCTTGGGTGATACACAAGCTGAACGATGTCCCTATGGAGGAAATATCAGAGAGAGCGTGGAGCAATACAGTGGAGATGTTTGGGCTGATTGAGCTTCAATGAAATTCTGTTTCTCATCCCGCAAATTTACGTGTCCGAGGCGTTATGAAGCTCAATTCAAATTACTACGACAAGTAATAAAATACTTCATTTACAAGCTGTGTCCGAGTCGGTACGCAACGTTATGTCACGGTCACGTTGTTCAAGCCCGTGGCGTCACGGTGAGCTTAAGTGTTGACTCCGACTCGTCGGCCCGGGACTGATCTCAAACTTAACAGCGAGCACTTATGAGTTCCTTCCAAACTTTGGCCAACCGTGATGTGATACTCTCTGGACTATCTGTAGTTGGACTAATGTGGTACATCGGATTATGGTCGATTGGGCTCTTGGGATGTTGGACTGCGTACGTTCCTCGCTTCTGTTTGAGGTTGGATGTTGAACAAGCTCCCAGTCGCAAACGATACCGATTGCGCCCCCGTTCCCCGCTTGCGACTGCGCCTCGAGGGTCTGTACCTGGCGTTTCGATTCTCCGGCCTCTCAAGGGATTGGACACGAACCTATACGAAAACCTCGAATCTACGTTCACGCAGCAGTACCCAGACTATGAAATTATATTCTCAGTCGCAGACGACCATGATCAATCACTCTCAGTAGTTAGGGATTTAATCTCGAAGCACCCCAATATCAATGCAAAGCTCATTGTAGGTATGAGAAGAGTTGAAATATATTAATGGTACACGACTGATTATTTTCTTAGGGGAAGAAATCGTCGGTGTTAATCCTAAAGTGAACAACCTTGTTCGTTCATATCATCAAGCAGTCAATGATATTCTATGGGTTCTTGATTCGAATGTTATGGTTGATCCGGGCACCCTTGCACGGTCTGTGGATGCTCTCGTCGGTCCTCCGCGACCAGCATCCTCGTTGCCGCACAAGAGGGTGGCACTCGTACACCACGTCCCGTTCGCCCTCGCCAACGAGTCCAAAGTAGGTTCCAGGCTAGAAGAAGCCTTCCTTAACACTAACCACGCCAAAATGTATCTCGCCATCAACACTGCCGCGGTTGAATCATGCGTTGTGGGCAAGTCAAACATCTACCGCCGTTCGGATCTTGAGCGAGTCAACGGATCCTTGAAACCCGTAGTCTCTGCAGTGGGCGGTGCCAGTCAATCGGGCGACTGCGGTCTGCCAGCGTTTGGCAAATTCCTCGCGGAGGACAACATGATCGCAAGTGCCCTTTGGCACGAACTGGGGCAACGTCATGACTTGTCGTGTGATGTTGCACACAACGTTGTTGGGAACATGACACTTTCGGACTATGTGTGGCGTCGCGTACGGTGGATCCGTGTTCGGAAGCATATGGTTCTGATAGCAACCCTGTTGGAGCCATTCAGTGAAGCTGTCATGCTTTCTGTAATCGCAAGTGCAAGTCTGAGATACCTCATTGGAGTTCCCACTTGGATTTCCCTCATTCTGCACTTTGCGCTATGGTTATTGGTGGATCTGGATGTATACACATCTCTTGCTGGTCACCCTCTCCCTTCTACATTGCGGTGGGAGTTCATCTGCGCATGGTCTGCTCGAGAGCTATTAGCCCTGCCTATATGGTTGTTGGCGATATTAGGTGACGAGGTCTCGTGGAGGGGGAGAAAATATCAGGTCCTTCATAATGGAGAAATTAGGCGAGCAAGTAGTGACAGTAGATTCCTTGCTTGGTTTAGACGGTATCGACGGGAGGACATGGGCTATGAGCGAATTGGCTCGGAGCTGGATACTGACTAGTACTGAAGACAATTATGTATGTCCAGTCTTCTCCCCATTACTAGAATTGTTAGCCAATTGTGAGGCAAACCTTTAGGTGTGATGTCACCACCATGTATCTCCAGCCTTGAAGCTATTGGACACTATTGGACAACAGAAGTAAATAATCCCGATGATCGTGATTGTGAAAGACATGTAAACCAACGACCCGTCCGAAGGCTTCTAGCTGTACCAATATCTATGGTGCAAGGATTTGGGCCACACAAGACATCATCATGGCCATTGCGCCACTCGCCGGCACCATACTCCAAGGCCGGCGCCTTAAGGCTTGCAGCATCCTTGCTTCACTTCAATCTTGACTCCGAGTCTCGCATTCGCGGAGCCCTTCCTGAGCGAAATTTGACAATGGCTAATCCGACCCGACATGTTTAAGAAAAATCCGAACCCCCCCCCCTTCAAGTGGAGTTTAGCATAATATCAATAATATCCCTCAACCCAGCGGAAACTGCACCGACGTTCGGGAACCCCACACAGCGGGTTCATCAAAGCACGCAGTGACACAGCACTACAGCCATACTAAGTACCCGCATTCTGTTACAGCAACAGAAAAGAGATCAGATATTGAGATTAGCGGACCAGCAAAAACACTCACTTCAAGTTTGTTGTCAAATGTCACGGGAGGACCATGTATGGGATCCAAGTACTATTAATTTGTCATATCCAACGTCAATACGTAGTAGGATTCCAACAATGATCAAACATCACAAAATGTATCCAGGTTATGGTTAACATAAGTTAGACGCAATTCTGTCATGGCCGAGCATTTCATGTACCTACAGATATAATTATAAGGGATCGTTTAAGTAAACCGACATCACGATTATTAGTACAATATATAGCCAAGTGTGAGGACGTAAGTCATAAAAATCAGGACGAAACGTATCACTTGACTATCCTTTTAAGCTGCTGCCGTTATCTGGGCTTCGTAGCGAACCTGCCTCTCAGTCTTGTAGTGATGCCACATTACGACCTCCTCAAAAAAACAGTCAGACCAATCCTGGCACAGCCGAAGAGCTACATGGCGTAAGCGCATATGGTCACGATCGGCAGTGACTGTTTTTTCCACCTCGCCAGCTTTGTGTTTTTGCCGCTCGTTGGAAAACCAATTCTTGACTTGCTTGAAGGAACTGTAATAAAAACTTCAGTAATTGGCTGCAAGGAGTATGAGGATATGATTACACACCGACGAATGGTGATGGCTAGCAGGACCATCCAAGCATCACTGGGGTACGGTGTAATTTCGTCATACACCATACGAAGTACCAGCAATTGTTGCTCATTGACGGGAGAGTTCTCCACCGAGTATATGTTGATTGCCCGCTCCTTCAATTCCCGTCTCCTGGCTTCTTTTGCCTTTGCTTGGGAACGTGTGGCTCTGCGGATATTCTTCCGCGCCTTCTTTTTATGACTAGAATGATGAGAAGTGGACGGATTCGAGAAGCTATTGGATGTGCTGGAGCGATTAAGGGCTTTGGGCTGTGGAGGTGTGAAGGACGAAGATCGTTCGCAAGGGATGTGAAGATTTGTGAAAGTTCGAGGCGGAGGAGATATTACGGTCATTGGGTGTGAGGAGGAAAACGAGGAAGACGGACCAGCCGTCACTCCATGTTCATATGCGCCGTGACTGCCTGCTTGAGTGGTGTGTTCAATCGCATCTAAAAGAAGGTGAAGAGAGCTTTGGGTGGTCATGATGTTGGAAAGAAGGATGAGAGGATAGCGTAGCCGGTCTGAAGTGGGGAAGAATTAAAGATAATGATTTCGGTAAGCTTGCGACTGGCGCATCCTGAATGGGGACGGTGGAGAGTTGTGGTGACACCAGGTGACACCCGTGTCTTATATATTATGTCAAACCATGGTGGCAAAGAAGAACCCAACAGTTGTTTCCGTGGCCGTTTATTGTCCTTATTCTGCAGTGGATTGGTGGAGCCGTGACGGTGGCACACAATTTTATTGTCTTTTTCTGGCCGTTGTGAAGTGAATCTCATACATCACAACATGTCAAAAACCTCGAAGTCTTGAAATCCTGCACAGCCATTAGCCTTGCAGTTTAGTCCAGGAGAAGCAGCACAGCAGGAGCGAATGGATATAAAGTAGGGCATTCAAGTTCGAGTTCTGGGCTCAAAAGCTTTGAAAAACAACAGACGTACATAACAACATTTGATGCGTTCGCCACGTGAGCCCACTTGCAAACTCTGATCGCGTTCACTACGCATTCCTGAGGGTTGCTGTAGGCTGTAGGATCCCATTTTTGTGCCCGTAACCTACTCGCCAACCCATGTCTGATCAGGGCTCAGTGCGACAAAGAATCATATCTTCCGTATTCTCCAGGCGCAATGCAGGAGGAGCACTGGAGGAGACTTACGTCTCTCATCTCAAGATATGGGAGGATGCTGGTCCTGAAGGTGGAGGAAGAAAGCCACGATACATATTACTCTCACGTATGTATTATCTCATGTCGATTGGACGCGGACGATGATAAGATGATGTAGAGGCAACCAATGGGACCGGATTCGTACACAAATCTAAATTGAACTCGAATGGCTCATTCTCCGTTGGAAAAACTTGGAGACTTGCCGAACTTCGTGCTGTTCAGGTGGTGGATGTACGTATACCATCTTCGTTACTTGGTTGATACTTGATGGTTGTCGTCGGAGTAGCCTCTCACTTTCAACATCACCCTGTCGAGAACATACAGATGGCAAACTGAAAACCAGACTGACCAAACAACTTTCCTTGTGGCACTCGTTGGACTCTTTCGCAGTGTGACTTCAGGAGCAGCACTATTACAAGTCGAGGGGCTTTCAGACCCAGATGCTACTCCGTGTATGTTCTTTGTTCATCGTATATAAAATCCTTCTTAATCCTGTATCACAAGCTGGGAGGCAAGCAATCCAGAATAATTACATGCGTCCAGCGCGAACCCCTTCCCCGAATGGTTTGCCATCTGGAACATCCAGACGTTCTGCCCTAAGCCTTCGTCCCCAGACATCTTCTCAAAGTGATCGTGACTACGATCCACCTCAAAGGATTCCGTCTCCAGCAGCACATCGATCTCAATCGCGGACAGGTCTTCCCTCCCGCCCTGCTTCCCCTGCAAATTCTACTCGCAGCTTCCCGTCCTCATCAAGTCGTCCCAGGGACGCGCCACCCTCCCGTAATCGGCCACCCTCTTCCTCGTCACAGATACAGTCTAGCACTGTTACTGTCCGATCCGGACAGGCTCGGCGGCCTTCCAACGTAGCGTCCACATCGAGCCAAGCACCACTAATCAATTTACCGACAGTGACATCTCGACCAACTCCGGCTAATGCCAGGGGCCCCTCATCAGACGTCAATCAAACCCTCTTAGTCTCTCGAGCCCCCCTGGACGTTCCGTTCACACCAGCCTCGGTTTATACACCATCGCCAGGTCGTTCGAGACCCGCTTCTCCGACATCATCCGATCCTTTCCTCAAGCAATCCACGCGTAGTGGTGTTGCTCCAGGCTCCGCTGATACTCAACCATCTCGCCGCGACCACAATGCTCGTGTTTCTTTCTTTGATCCTGCGAATCAAGCAGCGCTTGATCGTCTAATAGCGGGAGCTGCTGGTGGACAAAATGATGTTGAAGGCGAGGAGGAGAGTACTCAGGCAACAATGGCCAATGTGGAGGAAATGATCGAGGGTTATGAATGGGCCAGTGACGAAGTCAACGGGAGCAAGCCAGCAAGAGGCGCTGCTGATCTCATCGAGGCCAGACTATTGGATGAATTGATGGCTCTTGAAAAGGTTAAAATGTTTCTGTGATGTTTACTAAGCATCAGTTCCTAAAATATCGTTGTCGCAGGCAAATATTCATTCCTTCCTCGAATCTGATGACCGAATAGGCATTGTCATGAAGTATATGGACGAAGCTATATCGGAATTAGAAAATATGGACAGCCTTGTATCTTCCTACAAGATCCATCTCAACGTAAGATGTATCCTAATCAGTGGTTCCTTTTTGATATATTTTTTGGCAGGCTGTTGGCGACGATATATCATATATCCAGTCCCAGAACCGGGGCCTACAGGTACAAACACAGAACCAGAGGGCGCTTCTAGGCGAACTAGAGAACCTTCTTGTGCGTTAGGATTCGCCGCTGAAAATATTTTCTCTTTGCTTACTGTGGTCGTTGTCAGCAAACAGTGCACGTTGATAAGGAAGCCTTAATGACCCTCACCCAGGGATCCCTTGAGAAAGCCAATAGCATTCAAAGGCTGGAAGAGGCTGCCACGGAGCTTTACAAGGCGCTGCAAGCAGGCCGAGATACAGGTAGGTCCGCAAGGCCGAGCATTTTCTGTGTATTTGTAACACTGACCTCGTGTTACAGATATGGCGGCCACTATGGAAAGGTTGCAAGAATACAAAACACACAATGCTCAATTCTGCAAACGAATGTTCGACTTCTTGTCTATCATGTTTATAGCGCAAGTGAGTGTTTTTAGTTTTCGCAATATGAAGTTGTTGGTGACCGATATTCCACCGAATTATAGTCCAAAATGCTGTTGGGTGATGCTGACGGCATTGCGAAGGCAGAAGGACGAGGCCTACCGGCTATAATCAAGCACCAAGAGATTGAAGCATACCTTGGAAGATACGCAGGGCTAATGCTTTACCTCAAAGAAATGGACGAAACCATATACGCTAAGCTATGTGCCGTATGTGACGGTCTTGAAAATATAGAATCTTGCTATGCTGAGCGTTCTGAGATCTAGGCTTACTTTGCCGCCGCCAGCGAACTTCACAACATTCAGATCAAAGCTTTGTTCTCAACATACATCACCTTTGTGAAAAAGGTAGCCGAGGACGACCAAGAACAAGGTTTGTAAAATATCGTATGACAGGTATGGAATGCATCTTGACTTGCTTTCAACAGGTTTCGGCGTGACTCCGACCACAAGTGTCTACAAAGGAGGTACGGGAATGCTTCGTGCGGGGACTTTCATACGGTCCCCTATGGAAGGTCGAAATAGGGACAAGGACAAGAACTTGAATAGTGATCTGTTAGCGTCAGAGGTCCGTATAATCCGGCGTAACCTCTATCTGATCCGGTTCTGAGTGATATTGCAGGCTTTCGGGCTTGTGCTTGAACAACTGGCTCCCCAGATTTATCGCGAAGACGATTTTATCACAGATTTCCTACAGATCAATGATGCTGCCCTCACTTTTGCTGACTACATGGGTCTTGATAATTATTTCCGAAGACAGGCAGCAAGGGCTGCTGGTCTCAGCCAATCGACAGTGAAGCTTGTTCGTGGTGCTATGGATCTGATATTCGGCTTCCTTGCTGCCGAGCTGAAGGCATGGCTTGATAACGCCTTAGCCAAGGACAGCATGTAAGTCAATCTTATCAATCCCAAGAATAAGATTGCTCAACGTATATGCATTTGTCAGGCAAATCATTGGAGTTATTGCTTGTTTAGAGCGATTTCTGGTGGATGCCGATGAGAAAGGGAATCAATTTCTCTTGAATTTGTTGGGGAAGCAACATACACGGCTTAAAGGACTCTTCGAGCGTCACGTTGTGAGTCTTCTCTCTACACGGTCAAGGCGTTCAAATACATTCTCATGCATGCAGAATGAGCAAATCAAAGGGGTCGAGCAGACAAAATTGACTAGCAAAAAACGCAAAGGCGTAGTTCACTTCGTCAAGCACTTTCCTGTCTACATCGGCCACGTGGAGAACCAGCTTATTGGTGCAGATGGCCTCGAAATACGCGCAAGCGTTGACGGCGCTTACGAGAAAATCGTTCAGACCATGTTCGAGTCTTTGAAACAGATGGCAAAGATGGACGGAGAAGGTGAAGATAAGGGCCAGTTGAACTTCCATGTCATCCTGATCGGTAGGACAAGAACATTCATAGAGACTATATGCTCATTTTTCCGTAGAAAATATGCACCACTTCGTTGCCGAGACATCTCAACTAGAAATTGGCTCCGTAGCCGTGTTTTTAAAACGTGCAGAGGCCATCTACGACGAGAATCTCAGTGCCTACGTGAAAATCGTACTCCGACGACCCTTCATGAAGATAATCGTGAGTGGAGTAACTTGTCTTCTGATCAGTTTATGGAATCAAATTTTAGGATTATTTCGACGGTGTGGAACGCCTATTGACGACAACTGCCCCCAGTGAGGTCGCCACTAATAGCAGCTACAACAGATCAGCATTAAAAAAGGTCATCAAGGAATACAATGCTAAGGACATCCGCAAACATGTTGATGCCCTGTTCAAACGGGTCGAGAAACACTTCACGGAAGCTTCAGAGAAGACAACGACGGAAGAGAATGGCGGCATTGTTCCCGGCACTGTTTTGGTTGGAGTATGGAAAGCTTGCGAGGACGAGCTACTGAGAATAACTGAATTATTTTCGAAGCGAATTTCTCAGTGTTATGCAGAAACTGGGGTGACACTGGATTACACCGCAGGTGACGTTGCAGCTGCGTTTCGACGACAAAGGGCGGGATTTTAACTTGTTTGTATATAAACGTTTATAATGACACTGGGTGCAAGGCACAATAACTTGACCAAAAATGTTTTAAAAATATGGTAAAGTAAATCTGACTTACATCACCATAATTTGAATGACGATATTAAAAAAGTCTTTTACCAAATTTGCTCATTATTTGAAAAATATGCTAAAAACAGACATTATTGAGAGGAAATTCTAAATATTTTTTCAATATTTTTGCCCAAATTGTGCTGATGTAAGTCGGATTAACTTTACCATATTTTTACAATATTTTTGGATAAGTTATTGTGCCTTGCACCCAGTGTGAGAAAGTTGAGGTAGTCTTAGATTGAATGGATTGAATGGGTTGTGGGTAAAAAGGCCAAACAAACGTTTGAGATGATATAACGAGAATGTCAAATACAAGGGTCTACGAAAACGTCTTTGCAGCCCTCAACTACAACGTCGAAGATTCCTTTCAGGTCAACTGGGGTTCAGGAAAGGGAGGCGGGATAGCAAACGGGTTTAGTGCAGCGGGTGCAGCGTAGGGGTTGGGTAAACTGATTCCAGAGTCTGGGGTCTGAGGGACCCTTCGCTCTGCAGATGCACTTTGGAAGGAGCTGGAGGAAGCGGTGGGTGCAGCAGGGGAAGGAGGGGAAGTGGAAGCCGAAGTTGACAAGGGGCTTGATTTGGCGGATAATTGGAGGGCATTCATCACGGATGGGCCATACGTTCTCCACAACCCCATGGCTGATTCCAAAGAAAGGCCAGCACTGGGGGCAGTTTGGGGCAGACCTGTTCCTGGGGCCGGAGGTTGGTCAGAGGCAGGTGTCTTGTTCAAAACGTTCCAAACGAATCCCCAAAGTGCGGAGAGATGAGTTTGGAGGAATGTAAGGATATTTCGCTGAATAGAAATGATTCCAGCGTCCAGGTCGGTCTCATTTTTGGCAAAGAATGGCTGGAGATGTGTGTTGTAGATGTATGTAGAGCCCTGAAAAACAAAGAATATTTAGTAACGTCTCGAAGTGAGGGCAATAATTGTTATAGAGCTGACCTGAGTTTGAGGTAGAGCTAAAAATAGCAAGAACAATGTTTTGACTTCCCAATAGAATGGCAACCTTGAAAGGGAGTAATTCAAATGAATTGAATTGGAGAGAACTTGGTATAAACTTACCAACTAACGAGCCATTCTGCGACGTATTCAAATGCCACAAAAGCACCGATAACAGTCCAATACATCGACCATCTCTGTAGGTCTGGTTCGGAAAGAGGTCTATGCGAGAGGGCCTTGAACGTAGAATAACAAGGCAGAAGAAAAGCGAACCAAGCGCTGTTCCGAGCTTAGTAGTCAGTACATACAAAGAAAAGAAAATCAAATAATACTGACCTCAGGATGTGAGATAAAATTGACATCAACATGCCTATGAATCGGAGAGAGTATGGTGTACGAGGATTGTGATGTCTGGTAGCTGCGGAAGAGAACAATCAAAGACTCGGAGTTTATCATTACTGCACGTGACCCAATAGTGAAACACTTGAACATCACTTTACGCCAATTTTGATATCATAGCTGTGCTCCCACGTATGTCTTCCAGTCCCACACACAAACTTAAGGTATTTCCTTTTTTGGGAGGGTTTCTCGCGGAAACCGGGTTCTGAATAAAATTATATAATAATCCCTCGTTCGGCAACTTGAATGCAGGGCCTCTGCGATCTACACTTAAATTCTGTAGTAGTGTCCTCAATGTTCGGAGTCAATATTTGATATTTTTTGGTGTGCAACTTGAACTGTACGTAAACATAACTTGAAATGGCATATCTGCGGTTGTGTTTGTTTATGTCACCTCATCTCGTGGTGGCGCACTAGTCATTCCGCTTCAAGTTGTGCCTCTCTCTTTTCCACTTCGGCATCGTAATCCAACTGTTAGCGCAAGGGGCCTTCATGGATGCAAGCGGCAGTGGAGGATCTGTCAGGAAGCAGGAGGACACTGGTGATGACCCCAACCGGGAGAAACGGGATATCAAACCGGTCTTGAAAACTTTGAACAGAGTACCCCGTATGTCCGTATTTTACAAGGTTTCTACGAAACTGATGAATTCGATTTTAACCGATTCAAGGAGCCTGCGTGGGTCTCGATTTTACTGATCTCTTCCGCGTCGCTTACTGCCTTTGAACAGAATGCATGTAGGAAACAAAAGATGAAGTGCGAGGGTGCCGATAACCCCCCTTGTCGGCGCTGTCGAAATAGCGGTCTTGAATGTCTTTTCGAAAAGCCATCCAGGGAGGCGACTCTCACCGGAGAAGCTGGTCTAGAGTGAGCGGCTTTGTATATCCTCTTCCTTTGGTTATTCATTCCAATGAACGTCAAGACGCATCCGGAGTCTTGAATCTCATGTCGAACACATTCGTCATACCCAATCATCTATACTGAACACGCTGTCAGAGCTTGTGGCCCATGTACGAAACGGACCTTTTCAGGCGCGCTCTCCCTCCGCCTACCCTCCGTCATTCCATCATCATTCCCCTAGCCTACACTCTCCATCCATGTCAACGCCGCCTGCTACTCATAAGCATATCAACGATATGCAACCCCCGCAACAGGGAGCTCCTGGGACATTCGGAAATCCGCATGGACCTGTGATGAGCCAGCCACCTTCACGCCATTCCCGTGGACCAGTGCCTAATCCAGCCTACCAAAGTTCTTCTATGCCCACAGCCGGTCAAGGTTCCCCTGTTGTGGAATATCATCCTCCCCAGCTACCACCAGCCTATGCAAATTATCCACATGGTGGCGCCCAGGCTTACAGTTCAAATTCCAACTCGCAAGGGCCGGTTCTTCCTCCATTTTCGAGCATTCAAACCATGGGACCCCCTGGTTCGCAACAAAGCAACTTGTCTGTTCGCTACCATCCCGCAGACAACGGACAAGTCCCGAGGCAAATGCTGAGACATCATAGTCAATCTAACGCCTCAAGCTCCAAGAGACATGCACCTCCCTCGTCCAACGTCACAAGCGCCGACTCGTCAGATCTGGATGACGAAGAAAACGGCGAATTGCCGGCGTCTGGTCTTGTGGCACCTTGGGAAGTTCTCAGAGGTTTGGCGGACGTTGCGATTGAGCGGGCAGCCAAGGTATGTGTGCTCTAAACTCATTTTGTTCTACCCCTTACATTGTAATTTTCGACTACAGGAAAACGGGGATAGTAGTGAACCGCAGAGTCGAGCGAGGACGCCCGACCCCGACAGACCATCAAGGCCTTCGAAACGGAGAAAAATACGTCACAGAATTCCCCGTAGTCTGCCTTATTATCCAGATGGTATTAAATCTACGCTGTCATCTCTCTACGGCAGTGTTTATTGCTAACTTTTTGTGTAGTCGTCATGAAGAATATAATATCCGATCCCGAAGCCCGTGAACTATTCAGAATGTTGGCATTGTGCTCCTACTATCATCCCATTATGCTAATGCCTTTTTCATAAGATTTTACCATGGTTGCTCCACTTTTCTGTAAATATCCTGGGGAATCGCAACCAAGAAAGTGCTAACAGTTCTTGCTCAATAGGCCTGTATTTGATTCTAATACCGATACCTATGACGCCTTGCATGATCGCTCTCCTTTTGCTGTTGATTGTATTTGTATGGTTGCTGCTCGCGTTCGAGATGGTGGAGGTGTGTTCCGTCGTTATATTCCAACAACAAGTGCTGATATTCTCATCACAGGAAAACCCAGTGAGGTGCACACAAAGTGCCTTGAAGAGGTTCAATCGATGTCACGCGCTACTCTTTTTTCTCCTGTGACTGGTGCCGAGGCGGTTCAGGCCATGAGTAAGCATTTATCTCATTTTGCACTTCAGCAATTTATGGTCTTGCAGTACTGGTTTCTGGTTGGTCTGATAATGGATGGTTGAGTGGAGGTCATGCTGTCCGCATGGCCATGGAATTGTGTAAGTTCTTCAACTGTAACTCTTTGGATTATTTTTTGGCAACAAATATATTGACTCTTGATTATCCTTGTATAGCTATGCACAAGGCTTGGCCAAGACTTCTCAGGCGTATGAAAGGTAACAAAACGGATTCCTCTGAAGACCGCGAGCTTGTGATAGCGTCACGCACTTGGTTTTGTCTCTATCTTTTCGAACATCAGTAAGTTGCCTATGACTCACAAAGATGTATCTCGCCCATGACTGTCTCCGTAGGCTATCGTACGGCACCGGTCGTCCAGCTGTTCTCAAGGACGACGAAAGCATAGAACATTGCCGCCTGCTTTTGCAGCACCCGTTGGCCATCGAGGATGACATGCGCCTCGTTTCCACCGTTGAATTGATGGCTATTCGTGAACGAATTCACAACCAGCTTTCGCCGCTCGATGGCCCTGTTACTGATACAAATTTCCACACCCTTCGTGGAGCCGATATCGAGTTCAAGAATTGGTATGCAACCTGGGACCAAGCTTTCTCTCAAAAGTATGAAGATGCGGGTGAGTACACTGACCCTTTCCAAACTCCTGTGACTCATCGCTCGGACAGCGTTTTACCGGCAGAGTCTGCAAATACAACATCTCCACGCTGAGCTCTTCCATAATGCGACAGCGCTCAGAGGTATCAATGGCCCTGACGATGTACAAAAAATGCCTCCATTACAAAAAGAACTGGCTCTTCGATCAATCCAAATTGCCCGTCAGGGCCTGGACATCACGGTCAATTCGCCGGCATACAGAGAGGGAATGAAATATGGCATGCCTTTCATAAAATCTCCCTTATACATTTCTGACCCAATATTCCAGCCGTCCACTACACTCATGCAACAGCGACATTCGCTGCATCGTTCTTGCTACGATTGGCTCGCCTTTTGTGCGTATTTCTTGCAGCTTCGCAATCTTTGAACTAACATCTTGTTTATACAGCCCCAATGACTGTGAAATGCCGGAAATCAGGATGAAAGTCGAACATCTCACAACTCTCATGGCAGAAAGTACGTGCCTCTGAATTTCTGCACCATTTTCCTCAGATCTAAAGTAATATTCAGTTCCTGGTAAACGATACGCATTGACACTGCAGGTGATGTTGAAGAGATCGAAGAAACGGAAAGTGGCGTCGACATCCCGCTCTCCCAATGCGTCTCGAGACTCTCACCGTCCAATGGCCATGGCGGTTGACCATGCTAACCATTCAGCAGGGATACCCATTCCCCAGCATCGACACACTGAGCCCTTCTCTCCGACATATGATACCTCATTCTCCAGTCCTGAAACACAGATACACGGCACCCCCATGGGCGTTGCTCCCATGTCTCACCAGCAACAGCAGCACCAACATACGTCAGATGCCGAACACATTTGGCGAGGGTTTGAGATGACGTCGAACGAACAGCTACCTGTCTGGTTATCGGACCAGACCCTTGGTGGCAATACCTTCTCACAGAACGGGATGGATGCTTTCTTATTACCCAACGATTATTTGCCCCCTGCTCCTCAGATCTGGTAAATTTTTAAGCAGTCATCCCACATTTTGGTGCAATCCATTTGTTATCCAATTCAAGTCTTTTGCTTTCGTTAATTTCGTTGTATGCACATATGTCAATATACCACACATTTGGGATATTCAGCAAGTACTTGGAGATCAGTTCATTCAGAAACTTCTCCACTCCAAAAGCACAGTAGTGCCTGGATCTCAGATCTAGATAAACTCGCGGACTACTCGCGGACATCAATTTTACCAATAATTAGAGAGATATACGTAACTCTCATATGATACTTTTATTGGGCGGCGGAAATTTGCGGGTTTCAAGGCGGCCCAATTCAAGTCCCTAGCCGAATATTGCGGGTTGACAGTGAGCTCGAGGGTGAATTGAGCCGGCGGTCAGGAGTTGACCAGAAATTACTCTGCTTTTGTACTATCTTCCCTCTGAAATATATATTTGCCCCAGGGTATACCGGTAAAAAAAAATCCGACCTAGGGTCGTTTTTATTATTATCGGTCTCAGGGGACCTACACATTGCGTAATCAGGCACATTTCCATATAGGGGAATTCACGTGACAATTTACATCATCATCGCCGCTGCCTGGCCAGTCCCAGACGACATACAAGACGTGCAGGTCCACTGGCAGTTCCTTGGTACCTGCTCCAATTCTATGCATGCGAGGTGGCACTAGGAGGCTGCTCCACCAGGTCCACAATTAAGGCGAGCACCACAGTCTGGACATATTGCGTAGCCGTTAATACTGACTTGAATTTCGGACAGCTAAAAGAACATTTGAATTTAGTAAAATCACATAAAGACACAGATAAGGTAATATCTACCATCGATGCCATAAGGAGCTTACGATTGCAACCCTGAAGTTTGTTGGTGAAAATTTTACTGGCCGCGAAGGTCTTGCCAAACA
>Ga0210402_10000450_pt1 | contig 46030 bp, 47 predicted proteins | sample IncBWC7MmetaG_FD_161055 | JGI IMG/M metagenome (GOLD analysis project Ga0210402, IMG submission 161055) | Forest soil microbial communities from Barre Woods Harvard Forest LTER site, Petersham, Massachusetts, United States - Inc-BW-C-7-M | ecosystem: Environmental > Terrestrial > Soil >... | reverse complement strand
TCGCGCCAGCGAGCTGCCGCCGGGATTTCGCCTGACCGTGTCGGGCGCGCAGACCCTGGGTGGCGCGTCGGTGCCGGCGAGTCACTTGGTTTATTCGGACGGACTGGCCACGGTATCGGTGTTCGTCGAGGCGCCACGGCAGGCAGAGGCAGGGTCGATCACAACGCCGGATCCGACGCCGGCCGAGCCGCCCATGCTCGGCCTGTCCCGCGTCGGATCGGGTTACGCGTTCTCGACGGTGGTGCAAGGTCACCAGGTCACCGCCGTGGGCGAGGTGCCCGCTGCCACCGTGGAATTCATCGCCCAGCGGGTAAGAATATCCAGCGGCGGCGAGCTTCCCCGCCACTGACTCTAGCCCCGTGGCGTTGCGCCGTTTTCTGCTGTATTCACGCCCCGGCTGCGGCCTCTGTGAGGAGATGCTGAGCGAGCTCGCGGCGGTGCCGGAAGCGGCGGCAGTCGGAGTCGACGTGATCGATGTCGATAACGATCACGCCACCAAAGCGCGCTACGGCCACAAGATTCCGGTTCTACTGCTCGACGGCGAATTGGTCTGTCATGGCCGCCTGGACCCCGAAGAATTGCATAAGGCCCTCGCACATCGCCGCCGACCGGTATAATCGTCGGTTTGCCCAACTAGGAGCCAATCCTAGGGCTCCCAGGCGTAGATGAAGAATATCCGCAATTTTTCCATCATTGCTCATGTTGACCACGGCAAATCGACTTTGGCCGATCGGTTCATCCAGCTATGCGGTGGTCTCGACGCGCGGGAGATGCAGGCTCAGGTTCTCGACTCCATGGATCTGGAGCGCGAGCGCGGCATCACCATCAAAGCGCAGAGCGTCACGCTGGGGTTTACATCGGCGAGCGGCGAGCTATACCAGTTGAATTTCATCGACACGCCCGGGCATGTGGATTTCTCCTACGAAGTGTCGCGATCACTTGCGGCCTGCGAGGGAGCCCTGCTGGTGGTGGATGCCGCCCAGGGCGTCGAGGCGCAGAGCGTCGCCAACTGCTACACCGCGCTGGAGCAGGGCCTGGAGGTGCTGCCGGTCATCAACAAGATCGATTTGCCGTCGGCCGATCCCGCGAAGGTCATCCATGAAATCGAGGAAATCATCGGCATCCCGGCCGACGATGCGGCGCTGGTCAGCGCCAAAACCGGACAGGGCGTTCCCGAATTGCTCGAGCAATTGGTCAAGCGCATTCCGGCGCCCAAAGGCGATCCCTTGGGTCCGCTGCAGGCATTGATCATCGATTCGTGGTTCGACAACTACGTGGGTGTGGTTTCGCTGGTGCGGGTCATGAACGGCGCCCTGCGCACCGGCGAGAAGATCCGGGTGATGTCGACGGGCCGCAGTCACAACATCGACAAACTCGGCCGCTTCTCGCCCAAACCGGTGACGCGCGAGTCGCTGGAAACCGGCGAGGTCGGTTTTGTCATTGCCGGAATCAAAGAGATCGATGGGGCTCCGGTGGGCGACACCATCACGCTGGAAGGCAATCCGGCCAAGGAGCCGCTCGCGGGTTTCAAACAGGTGCAGCCGCGGGTTTTCGCCGGCCTCTTTCCAGTGAGCTCCGACGACTACGAACAATTCCGCGAGGCCCTCAAGAAGCTGAAACTCAATGATTCGGCGCTGCATTACGAGCCGGAAGTGTCCACCGCCCTGGGGTTTGGTTTTCGCTGCGGTTTCCTGGGGCTGCTGCATATGGACATCGTGCAGGAGCGTTTGGAGCGCGAATACGGCCTGAATTTGATCACCAGCGCGCCGACCGTCATCTACCAGGTATTGCTCACCGATGGGTCGGTGATCGAGGTGGACAATCCTTCCAAATTGCCGCCGCAGGATCGGGTGTCGGAGCTCCGCGAACCCATCATCATCGCCAATATCCTGGTGCCGCCGGACCATGTGGGAGCGGTGCTGGCGTTGTGCAGTGAAAAACGCGGCATGCAGAAAAAAATGCTGTTCCTCGGCAGCCAGGTCTCGCTGCAATACGAATTGCCGCTCGCCGAAATCGTGCTCGACTTCTTCGACCGGCTGAAATCTTCGAGCCGCGGCTACGCCTCCTTCGATTACGAATTCAGCCATTTCCAGGCCGCGCCGCTCGTCAAACTCGATGTGCTGATCAACGGCGATCCGGTGGACGCGCTGTCCCTCATCGTGCATCGCGATAATGCCTACAACCGCGGCCGGGAACTGGTCGATAAGATGCAGGAGCTGATACCGCGCCAAATGTTCGACATTGCGGTTCAGGCGGCGATCGGCAGCCATATCATCGCGCGCGCCAGCGTCAAGGCGATGCGCAAGAACGTGCTCGCCAAGTGCTACGGAGGCGACATCACGCGCAAACGCAAACTCCTCGAGAAGCAAAAGGCCGGCAAGAAGCGTATGAAGCAGGTCGGCCAGGTTGAAATCCCGCAGGAGGCGTTTCTCGCGGTATTGCAGGTCGGCAAGAAGGCCAACTGAAGCGGTGGCCGCAACCTTGAACTATTTGGGGGTATTTCGTGAATGATGGCGATCGTCTTTTTGTAGGCCTTTTGTTCGCGGGCATCGCCTGTGTGCTGGTGATCTTGATCGACGGATGGTTCTTGCGGCCGCATCGCGATCCGGGCGCAACCAGCGCCGATGAACCGCTGCTGCCCAAATTGGCCGGCTATGCCCTGGTGGGGCTGTCGTTGGCGATGCTATGGCGGCTGTTTCGCTACGAGGCGGTTGATTTCAGTCTCATGCTGGTGGTGGTCGGTGCCGTGTCCGGGGTCATATGGGCGCTGGATCAGGCTTTCTTCGTGGGCCGGCGTCGAGCGGCAGCCGCGGCGGTGGGCACTCAGCCTGAGCGCGTACGCGAGCCCGTCGCCGTCGAGTATGCCCGGTCGTTCTTCCCGGTCATCATCCTGGTGCTGGTCATCCGTTCCTTTCTTTTTGAGCCGTTCCGCATCCCTTCCGATTCCATGATGCCGACCCTGTTCGACGGCGATTTTATATTCGTGAGCAAGTATTCCTACGGACTGCGCCTGCCGGTCGTCAATACGCTGGTGTTCGCGACCGGCACCCCCAAGCGCGGCGATGTGATCGTGTTCCGGCTGCCGCCGAATCCGAAGATCAATTACATCAAGCGCCTGGTGGGGCTGCCGGGAGACCGAATTCGGGTCGATGAGAACAACCTGCTGTACGTCAATGACAAGCTGATGCCCCAGGAGGGCGGGCCGACCTATACGGGTCCGAAACAGGATCTCTGGAACTACGCCGGCGTTCCCACGGCCTTCGAACAACTTGACGCCAAGCGGCATCGCCTCATGTTCGCCAACGGCAGCGTCAGAGCCGGCGAGTGGGTGGTGCCGCCGGGGCACTATTTCTTCATGGGCGACAACCGCAACAACAGCAAGGATAGCCGGTGGCTGAATGAACCGGACGCCCCGGGGTTCGTTCCGGAGAGGAATCTAGTCGGTAAAGCGGTGCGAATTTGGCTTAATCTTGATACTCGTGACGGACCTCTCTGGAGAAGGATCGGGAATGCGATTGAATAGGGGTCCCAAAGGGAGGCTTTTATGCGACAGCATCAGCAAGGCATGACATTCTTAGGATTGCTCTGCATCCTTGCCCTGGTCGGCGTGGTCGTCTATGCCGGTATCCGGCTGATTCCTGTGTACCTAAACTACATGAAAGTCGCCCGTATCCTGGAGGCGACGGCCAGCGAGACCAAGAACGACAACCCCGATATAAACGCCATGAGGAATATCATCAGTCGGCACTGGCAAATTGATGACCCGACCACAGTTAACGAAAAAGACATCGAGATCACCAAGGACGACACCGGCGTGCAGATGCATGTTGTGTACGACGACGTGGTCCCCTACATAGCCAACGTCTCGTTGACAGTGCACTTCGACAAGACAGTGAAGGTGCAGTGATTCCACTGCTCAAGACGGACGAACTTTCCGCCTGGGTCGAACGCACGTTCGGCTACGTGTTCAGGACGCAGGGGCTGTGTGACGCCGCACTCACGCATCGCAGTGCCGGCGCCGTGCACAATGAGCGGCTGGAATTCCTGGGCGATTCGATCCTCAATTGCAGTGTGGCGCGCATGCTCTTTGATGCCCACCCGCAGGCGGACGAGGGCGCACTGTCACGTTTGCGGGCGAAGCTGGTCAGCGGCGAAGCCCTGGCGCAGATCGCAGGTGACCTCGGCTTGGGAGAGCACCTACGTCTGGGCGCGGGCGAGTTGAAGTCGGGCGGGTTTCGCAGGGGATCGATACTGGCGGACGCGCTGGAAGCATTGCTGGGCGCGATATTTCTGGATTCCGGCTTTGATGCCGCCGCCGCGGCGGTCGAGCGCATCATGGCGCCGAGAATGTCGGAATTGCCGGGCGCCGACGCGCTCAAGGACCCCAAGACGCGCTTGCAGGAAGTGCTGCAGGCCAGCGGCCTGGCATTGCCGGTATACACCTTGACCGCGGTCAAGGGCGATCCGCACGCGCAGTCATTCACCGTCAACTGTGAAGTCCCCGTGCTGGGCACCGCCGCGGTGGGCGAGGGCGCCAGCAGGCGTCGCGCCGAGCAATTGGCTGCCGCCAAGGTGCTGGATCTGCTGCCTGCAGAACTGCGCAAATCCCTATGAACGAGTCGAATTTTCGCGCCGGTCACGTTGCCATCGTCGGGCGGCCCAATGTCGGCAAGTCCACTCTGGTGAATGCGCTGGTGGGCCGTAAGGTGACCATCGTCACGGCCAAACCGCAGACCACCCGTCACCGGATTCTGGGACTGGTCAACCGGCCGGAAGCGCAATTGGTGCTGGTCGATACGCCCGGACTGCATGAATCGACGCGGCGCGTCATGAATCAGTACATGAATCGCGTGGCCATTTCCTCCTCCCAGGACGCCGACGTGGTGCTGTTCGTGATCGAGGCGATGCGATTCACGGACGAGGATATGTGGGTTTGGGAGCGGGTGCGGGGCCTGAAGCAGCCTTTGTTCGTGGTGGTGAACAAGGTGGATCGCGTTTTCCCCAAAGAGCAATTGCTGCCGTTTCTCGAGGAAGTGGCCGAGCGCGTTCCGGCATCGGGAATCATTCCAATTTCGGCGCTGCAGGCTGATAATCTTGAGCGCTTGGTTGATCTGATCGGCGCGCGGCTGCCCGTTTCGCCGCCGCTGTTTGGCATGGACGTGGTTACCGATCGGGACGAGCCGTTTCACGCGGCCGAGATCGTGCGTGAAAAGCTGACATTGAAGCTGCGTGAAGAATTGCCGTACGGTATCAACGTGCAAATCGAGCGCTTCGCGGATGAAAACAATCGGATCATGATCAACGCGGTCATCTGGGTTGAACGCGCGGGGCAGAAGGCCATCGTGATCGGTCAGGGCGGCGAGCGCTTGAAGGAAATCGGGCGGCTCGCGCGCATTGAACTCAATGATCTGTGGCAGCGGTCGGTGCATCTGGAGCTTTGGGTCAAGGTCAAGGAAAACTGGGCTGACAGCGAAATGGCATTGCGCCAATTTGGGTACGACACATTGTGAAGATCACGCGGTGCGCAAGCACGCGTCGGGTATGGCTGGCACCGGCCTACGTATTGCACCAATATGCCTATCGGGACACCAGCCGCATCGTCGAAGTGTTCACCAGCGAGCATGGGCGCCTCACCCTGTTCGCGCGCGGCGCCAACGGTCCGAAATCCGCGCTCAAAGGCGTGCTGCGGCCGTTTCAGCGCTTGCTGGTTTCATGGTCGGGTAAATCGGAGGCGTGCCAGCTTGTTTCCGCGGAAATCGATGGTGTGACGACCAAACTTGCGCCCGCCCGGCTCATGAGCGGGTTTTATTTGAACGAATTGCTGCTGAAGTTGACCGAACGGCGTGATCCGCATCCGGAGATATTTTTCTCGTATGCCTCGTGCATGCAAGCCCTGTGCGGTGGGGAGGTCGAGGAACCCACCCTGCGGCGCTTCGAAAAAAGACTGTTGAACGATTTGGGCTATGGCTTGGAATTGCGGCGCACGGAGGACGGAATGCCGGTGGAGCCCGATCGATACTATCGGTATGCCTCGGAAAGCGGACCTCGACCCTGCGTGGCTGAAGCACCGGGCGCGGTTTACGGCCAGTCGCTCGCCGACCTGCAGACGGAGAGCTTCGGCGGTGCTCGCTCGCTGCGCGATGCGAAGCGGGTGTTGCGCGCCGCCATCGATGCCTGCCTCGACGGCCGCTCCTTGAAGTCCCGTGAAGTCATGCTGGCATTGCGACGCCGCGAGCCTGCGCCGCTGGAGCGCCCGTGAGCGAACCCAAGCTGCCCGGCGGCATCGCGCTGGGCGTGAACATCGATCACGTGGCGACGCTGCGCCAGGCGCGACGCGCCCGGTATCCCGATCCCCTGTATGCCGCGCTGCTCGCAGAGGAGGCCGGCGCCGACAGCATTACCCTGCACCTGCGCGAGGACCGCCGGCACATCCAGGATCGGGACGTATTCGCGATGCGCGGCGCTCTGCAGACCCGCATGAACCTGGAGATGGCGGTGACCGAGGAGATGGTCGGAATCGCCCTGAAGGTCGGACCGCAGGATTGCTGCCTGGTGCCGGAGTCCCGGGCCGAGGTCACGACCGAGGGTGGACTCGACGTGGCGCGGCTGGGCGCGCGCACGGCCGAGGCCGTGACGGCTCTCTGCGCCTCAGGAATCCGCGTGTCGTTGTTCATCGATCCGGATCCGGCGCAAATCGAGGCGGCTCGCCGCGCCGGTGCGCCGGTGATCGAGCTGCATACCGGCGCCTATGCCGAGGCCACCGGGGCGGCCCGTGCGCGCGAATTCGAACGGCTGCGCAGCGCGGCGAAGGCGGCGGCCTCGCTGGGCTTGACCGTGAATGCCGGTCATGGCCTCAACTACCACAATGTTGAGCCGATCGCAGCAATCGCGGAAATCATCGAACTGAACATCGGCCATTCGATCATCGCGCGCTCCGTCGTCGATGGACTGGCCAAGGCGGTGCGCGACATGAAAGAGCTGATGCGCCACGCCCGAGCAACGCCTTGCTGAGCCCATGATTTTCGGCATCGGCATCGATGTCCTCAAGGTCGAGCGCGTCGAGCGTGTTTACCTGAAACATGGCGAGCGCTTCGTAAGGCACTTGTTGCTGCCGGAGGAACGGGCGCAGCTCGAGCGTACCGCGCGCCCGGTGCGATTTCTCGCCATGCGGTTCGCGGCCAAGGAGGCCATCGTCAAGGGCATGGGCACCGGCTTTTCGCATGGTGTTTGGATTCGCGACGTCGGGATCGTGCAGAACTCCTGGGGCAAACCCGAAGTCATCTATTCGCAGCGCGGCGCCAAGGTGCGCGATGGCTTGGGCATCGGTGAAGGCCACGTGACCTTGACCGATGAAGCGGGACTGGTGGTGGCGGTCGCGATTCTGATGCGGCGCGTTTCTGCATGAACACCTTGGTGTTCGACATCGAAACCGTGCCCGATACCGATCTTGGCAGGCGCCTTTATGATCTGCGTGACCTGTCCGACGAGCACGTGGCGCAGATCATGTTCACCAAGCGCCGCGAGGAGTCAGGCAGCGAATTCCTGTCGCATGAGCAGCATCGCGTCGTTGCGATATCGGTGGTGATGCGCGCGAAAGATTCGTTGCGGGTGTGGAGCCTGGGGGACGAGAAATCCTCGGAGAAGGATCTGATCGAGCGCTTCTTCGACGGGCTGGACAAATTCACGCCCGACCTCGTTTCCTGGAACGGCGCGGGATTCGATCTGCCGGTGCTGCACTATCGCAGCCTGCTGCACAGCGTGACGGCGGCGCGTTACTGGGAACTCGGCGACTCCGACCACAGCTTCAGATACAGCAACTACTTGAGCCGATTTCACTGGCGGCACATGGATCTGATGGATATTTTGTCCGGTTTCCAAGGGCGCGGACGCGCGAGTTTGCAGGACATCGCCTCGCTGCTCGGCTTCCCCGGAAAGATGGGAATGCACGGCGCCGATGTGTGGGACGCCTACCTGCATGGCGGACTCGGCCGCATCCGCGAATATTGCGAGACCGATGTGCTGAACACCTACCTGATATTTTTGCGGTTCGAACTGCTGCGCGGACATTTGAGCAAGAGCGAACACGCCCACGAGATCGGGCGGGTCCGCAAACTCCTGGCGGATTCCTCGCTGGCGCATTTCAAGGAATTCGCCGCAGCGTGGCCCGAGGGGTGACCTTAAGCGAGGTGCAGGAGGCCGACATCGTGGATCTTTCCCATGATGGCCGCGGCGTCGCGCGCATCGACGGCAAGGCGGTATTCGTCGAGGGCGCGCTGCCCAAGGAGCGCGTGCGGCTGCGGGTGATCAAACGGCGCCGGCAAATGGACGAAGCGGTCCTGGTCGACGTGCTGAGCGCGTCGCCCGATCGCGCGGTGCCGCGCTGCTTGCACTTTGGGGTTTGCGGCGGCTGTTCCCTGCAGCATCTCTCGGCCGCGGCGCAGGTGAGCGCGAAACAGCGCGAATTGCTGGAGAATCTTGAGCGCATTGGCAACGTGCGGCCGGAGCGGACGCTGGCGCCGCTGCGCGGGCCAGAATGGGCATACCGGCGCAGGGCGCGTCTCGGGGTCAAGTACGTACACAAGAAAGGCCGGGTGCTTGCGGGCTTTCGCGAACGCGCCAAACCCTATATTGCCGACCTGCGCCGCTGCGAGATCCTGGTGGAACCCTTGAATTCCCTGCCGCAGGATCTGGCCGCGCTGGTTGAGACCCTGGCGATTCGCGACAAAATTCCGCAGGTGGAGCTGGCGGCGGGCGACGCGGCTTCAGCGCTCGTGTTTCGGGTGCTGGAGCCGCCGGGCGAGCAGGATCTGCAAAAACTGGCGGACTTCGGCGCGCCGCGCGGCGTGCAGATTTTTCTGCAGACCGGCGGGCTGGATACGGTGCGGCCGTTGCGCGCCGACTATGCGCCGCTCAATTATAAGATCGACGGCGGAAACATCGTCATCGAATTCGGACCGGTCGATTTTCTGCAAATCAATCGCGACGTCAATGTGTCGATGGTGGATGCCGCGCTCAAGTTGCTCGAGGTAAAGCCCGCGGACCGGGTTCTTGATCTCTTCTGTGGTCTGGGTAATTTTACCTTGCCGCTGGCGCGCCGCGCCGCGCAGGTGCTGGGCGTGGAGGGCGACTCCGGCCTGGTGTCCAAAGCGCGCGCCAACGCCCTGCGCAACGGGATCGGCAATGTGGAATTCGCGGTCGAGAATTTATTCGAGCCCAAAAATTTCGGCGCATGGGCGGGCGCGCGCTATGATCTCGTGCTGCTGGATCCGCCGCGCGCGGGTGCTGCGGAACTGCTTGCAGCGATGGCGGGATGGCGCCCGCGGCGGGTCGTGTATATTTCCTGTCATCCGGGGAGTTTGGCGCGCGATGCCGGTATCCTGGTCCAAACACTTGGGTACCGGCTGACCGATGCAGGGGTGATGGACATGTTCCCGCATACCACGCACGTCGAATCTATCGCGGTATTCGAGGCCGCTGCATGAGCTTGGGTCCGCTCATGATCGATATTGCCGGCACCGAGTTGACGTCCGAGGACATCAAGGTGCTGTCGCATCCGCTGGTCGGCAGCGTCATCCTGTTCACCCGCAATTACCGTGACATCGCGCAGTTAACGGCCCTGACCGCCGCCATCCGCGCCCAGCGCAGTCCGCAGCTATTGATCGCCGTGGATCATGAGGGCGGGCGGGTGCAGCGCTTTCGCGAGGGATTCACCTGCCTGCCCCCGGCGCGACTCCTCGGCAGGCGCTACGATCAGGATCGGCGCGAGGCACTCAATCTCGCTCAATCGGTTGGCTGGTTGATGGCCGGCGAGCTGCGCGCGGTGGGCGTGGATTTCAGCTTTGCGCCCTGTGTCGATCTCGATTACGGGGTCAGCGAGATCATTGGCGATCGAGCCTTCCACAAGGACCCGGACGTGGTCGCGGCCTTAGGTATAGCCTACATGGCGGGCATGCGGGAGGCGGGCATGGCGGCGGTGGCCAAGCACTTTCCCGGGCACGGCGCCGTGATCGCCGATTCGCATGTCGCCTTGCCGGTGGACCGGCGCAAATACGCAGATTTGGAGCCCGATATCCGGCCCTATCGACCCCTCATCGACAACAATCTTGCCGCGGTGATGGGGGCCCACGTGGTGTTTCCGGCCGTCGATGCATTGCCCGCCAGCCTGTCGCAGCGCTGGATCACGGGAGTGCTGCGCCGCGAGCTGGGTTTCCACGGTTGCGTGTTCGCGGACGACCTGTCGATGGCCGGCGCCGCCGCTTTTGGGGGAGTCATTGAGCGCGCCAAGCACGCATTTGCCGCAGGTTGCGACGTCCTGCCCATTTGTAACGATAGACAAGCGGTACAGTCCGTCCTGGAACATTTCGGGCCGGAGGCGGGTACGCCAGCTTCCCAGGCACGGATGGTCCGCATGCGGGCTCGGGGAGAGCCCCCTACGAATCTGAATTCGGATCGCCAGTGGCAGCAGACGGTAGCAAACATCGCAGATCTTTCGGCGGCACCCCCCTTGGTGCTGACGGAGGAGGGTCATGACGGGGTGTGACGAGGGAATGTACCGCCGCTTGGTCGAGACCTCGCCGGAAGGGGTTGCGCTCATCGACGCGCAGAATCCGGAGCAACCGGTTGTTTATGTTAACTCCGCCTTCGAGGCGCTGACCGGCTATTCGGCCGCAGAACTCGTCGGCCGTAATCTGCGCCTGTTGCAGGCCCATGATCGCGACCAGGACGGCCGGCATCGGCTCCGCGAGGCATTGAGCCGCGGCGACAGCTGCCGCGTGCTGCTGCGCAATTACCGCAAGGACGGCTCCCTGTTCTGGAATGAAATGGTGGTGGTGCCGGTGCGCGACGCCGCAGGCCGCATCACGCATTTCGCCGGGCATCACCGCGACGCCGGCGAGCGGTTGCGGATCGATCCCAAGGTGGCGAGAGACTCCCTGAGCGGGGCTCACCAGCCGACCACCCACGCGGTGCGCGACGATCGCCTGACCGGGCTTTACACCTTGTCCTATCTCGAGGAATTATTGAAACGCGACTGGGCGGTGGCGCATCGCGAGCAGCGCAGTATTGCCGTCTTTGCAGTCGACATCGACGCACTCGATCTTTACAACACCACATTCGGACGCGCCGCCGGCGATTCGACCATTCGGCGCGTGGCGCATGTGGTTTCAGGGTGCCTGCGCCGTTCGAGCGATGTCACCGCGCGCATCGACGGCGGCAGCCTCATAGCATTCGCGCCGGGACTGAGCTATGAACAGGCTTTGAGTGTCGGACACCTCATGGCCGAAAGAGTGCGTGAGCTTCGCATTCATCATCCCCGCTCGGCGGTATTGCGCTACATCAGCATCAGCATCGGCGTTGGTGCGATGGTACCGGGAGCCGCGGACAGCCCTTCGAGCCTGATGCAGAAGGCGCAGCAGCAGCTGCAGCTCGCCAAGAAAGCCGGGCGCAATCAAGCGGCTTGAAGCGCGCGAGCGGCGTCGGTCAACTGCGCCGGGCGGCGCCGCTACTGCATGTGCTGACCGCCGTTGATCGCAATATTGGCGCCGGTCAGGAAGGCCGCCTCGTCACTCGACAGGTAGGCCACCAGCCCGGCCACTTCTTCCGGCTTGCCGAGCCGCCCCATGGGTATCTGCGGAATGATTTTGGAGTCCAGTACCTCCTTCGGGATCGCCATCACCATGCTGGTGCCGATGTAGCCGGGAGAGATGGTGTTGACGGTGACGCCCTTGCGTGCGACTTCGAGAGCGAGCGCCTTGGTGAAGCCGTGCATGCCGGCCTTGGCCGCGGAATAATTGGTCTGCCCGAACGCGCCTTTCTGGCCGTTGACCGAGGAGATGTTGATCACCCGGCCCCAGCCGCGCTCCAACATGCCGTCGCACACCTGCTTGGTCATGTTGAAGCAGGAGTCGAGATTCGTATGCATCACCGAATCCCAGTTGATTTTGTCCATCTTCTTGAAGGTCATGTCGCGCGTGATGCCGGCGTTGTTCACCAGCACATCCACCGGGCCAAGCTCTTCCGCCACCTTGCGGATGCAGGCCTGACAGGATTCCCAGTCGCTGACATCGCAGGCGTACGCGTGAAAATGATAACCCTGCTGGTTCATTGACTTGAGCCAATCCGTGGCCTTGGGATTACTCGGCGAGTAGGTGGTGGCGACGGTATTGCCGAGCTTAGCCAACTTGATGCAGATGGCTTCGCCCAAGCCCCCCATGCCGCCGGTGACCAATGCGACTCTTTTTTTCAGTTCCATAAATTGCTCACGACTTTAAGTTGTTGATGTTGCGTTAAATGAGTTGAACCTAGCGTTCGATTGCCATCGCCACGCCCATGCCGCCGCCGATGCACAGGCTGGCGAGGCCTTTCTTGGCGTCGCGACGAATCATCTCGTGCAAAAGAGTGACGAGGATGCGGCAACCCGAGGCGCCAATCGGATGACCGATGGCGATGGCGCCGCCATTGACGTTGATCTTCGAGGTGTCCCAGCCCATTTGGCGATTGACGCCGATCGCCTGGGCGGCAAATGCCTCGTTGATTTCCATCAGATCGAGCTGCTGATGCGTCCAGCCCGCTTTCGAAAGACACAACTGGCTGGCCGGCACCGGGCCCATCCCCATGATTTTCGGGTCCACTCCCGCGGATGAGTAGGCGCGAACATAAGCCATGGGCTTCAAGCGCAGTTCCTCCGCCTTGCGGGCCGACATCATGATCACGGCCGCGGCGCCGTCGTTGATGCCCGAGGCGTTGCCCGCGGTCACCGTGCCATCCTTGGCAAACGCGGGCTTAAGCGCGCTCAGCGCTTCGACCGTGGTGCCGGCGCGGATGTATTCATCCGTATCGAATGCCGTGGTGCCTTTGCGCGTTACGATCTCGATCGGCGCAATCTCGGCCTTGAAACGCCCGGCCTTCTGCGCGGCCTCCGCCTTCTGCTGCGAGGCTGCCGCGAATTCATCCTGCTCACGGCGGGAAATATCGTATTTCTTCGCAACGTTCTCAGCCGTGGTTCCCATGTGATAGTTGTTGTAGGCGTCCCACAGGCCATCGATGATCATGCTGTCGACGAGCTTGGCATCGCCCATGCGAAATCCGTCGCGCGACCCTGGAAGGACATGCGGCGAAGCGCTCATGTTCTCCTGGCCGCCGGCAATGACGATGTCCGCATCGCCGCACTTGATGGCCTGAGCGGCGAGATGCGTGGCCTTCAGGCCGCTGCCGCAGACCTTGCCGACTGTCATCGCCGGCACCATGTCCGGAATTCCTGCGCGGATCAGCGCCTGCCGCGCCGGATTCTGGCCGACCCCCGCGAGCAGCGCCTGTCCCATGATCACTTCGGAGATCTGGCTGGCCTTCACGCCGGAGCGCTCGAGAAGGGCCTTGATGATTTGCGCGCCCAGGTCCGCGGCCGCAACCTTGGCGATGGAACCGTTGAATTTACCCACCGCGCTGCGCAGTGCCGCCGTGATGACCACGTCGTTCATAGCAACCTCTTTGGCTTGGCCTAGTGTTTGAAGTTCGTCGTCAAGCCTTCGATGGCGGCCCTGACCTCTGCTCCGGCTTTGTCCATGTGGGCTTTGAATTCCGCCCACGTGGTCTCGTTGGCGCCCTTCAGCTTGCTGAAGTTCTCCCACGCCTGCGTCTGACTGGCGCGCAGCGTTTCGAGCATTTTCTCATATTGAAGTTTGGCGTTGGCCTCGACCTTTTCGGCACCGGCCTTGAAGGCCTCGGTCTGCGCCTTCCATTCATTCAACTGCTTTTCCATCAAGGACTGATAATCTTCCCGAATTCCCATGGTCCTTACTCCTGCTATGGGTTGATCGCGCATTCCTGGCCATTGCGGCGCGCTGGACATTGTCCACCATTTTCAGGCGTTTATCCTATGCTGATTCCGCATCGCAATTCGGTACGGTATCGTACAGCCAGTATCCGTTGGAAACAGCCGCGGATTTTCCACGGGTTTCTTGCGGAGAATGCGTATGCTGCGCCAATGGTTGAGAAGAGCAGTGGGCCTGGGCGCACGGGCGCGGCCTTCGCCACGGGGCCGCAGCCGATTTCTCGAGGCAACCTTCAAGGATTTGAGCGCGCGCAGCGCAACTGAACAAAATCGGCGCCGCGAGCTCGACTACCGGCTGTATCTGCCCAGCGGCTCCTCGGCGCGCGACAGCTTGCCGCTGATCGTCATGCTGCACGGCTGCAATCAGGACTCGCTGACATTTGCCGAGGGCACGCGCATGAATGCGCTCGCCGAAGAATGCCGCTTCGCCGTGCTGTATCCGCAGCAGGGTCAGGGTTCGAATCCACTGCGCTGCTGGAATTGGTTCGAAGCGGCTTCATTGGCAGGCGCCGGGGAGGCCGCCCTGATCGCCCGCCTGATTGCCCAGGTCAGCGAGCGCCGCCCGATCGACCGGCGCCGCGTCTATCTGGCAGGGATGTCGGCCGGCGGCGCAATGGCCAATGTCCTGGCCGTGCGCCACAGCCGTCTATTCGCCGCCTGCGCCACGCATTCCGGCCTGATGTTCGGCGCAGCGCATTCGCCGCTGCAGGCGCTCGCCGCGATGCGATCCGGCGCCACGGCCGCGACCATCGAAGCGGCGCGCCGGCTGATGCGCGAGACCGAGCCCGCGGTGACGGTGCCGACGCTCGTGATTCACGGTGACCAAGACACGACGGTCAGTCCGGCGAATGCGCAGCAAATCATCGACGAGCTGAAATTTCGGGCGGAATTCATCGACCCGGCCGGCGGCGCCCTGCTCTTGTCCGAGGAGCTTTGCATCGATGCGGGCCGCAGCTACCGGCAGCAGGACTACTCTCGACAGGGACGGATCGAACTGCGCAAGATTTTGATCACCGGACTCGCGCATGCGTGGAGCGGCGGCGACGATCGTCTGGAGTTCAACGACGCCGTAGGTCCCGCCGCCAGCCGGCTGGTCGTGGATTTCGTCACGCAGTATCAGCGCGGCTGATCAACGCGCGGCCAGCCACTTGGCGATCGAGGCGGGCACCTCGTGCTGCGCCCGCGCGCTGATGTACATACCGATGTGGCCCAGATCAAACTCGAGTGCCGTGTAATCACGGCTGCCCACCAGGCCCTTGAGCGCCAGGGATGCGGCGGGCGGCACCAGGTGATCGCGCTTGCCGATGAGGTTCAGTACCGGCACGCGCAGAGTGCGCAGATCCACCTTGCGTCCCGAGATTTCCAGCCGGTTTTGCGCGAGGCGGTTCTCCTGATAAAACCAGGTCACGAATTCGCGGAACGCCGCGCCGGCCTGGTCGGGACTGTCGAATATCCATTGTTCAACGCGCATGAAATTCTCGGCGCCCGCGCGATCGGGATTAGCCGCCAGCAGATCGACGTACTTCTGCTGCGTCAGCCGAAACGGCATCAACGATAAAAACAGTTGGTTGAGCACATCTCCCGACACATTGCCATCACCCACCCAGGCGGCAATATCGATCCTTCGGGCCCATTTCGACAGCAGGTCCGCTGGCGAATGGAAGTCGACCGGCGTGACCATGGTGATGAGATTTTTTATGCGCTGTGGCTGCAGCGCAGAGAAGCACAGACTCAATACGCCGCCCTGGCACACCCCGAGCATGTTCAGCGCATCCAGATGCTGCGCCTCCAGGATATGTGCCACGCATCCCGCCAGATGATCATCGAGGTAGTCGGCGAGCGTGGTGAAGCGATCGGCGCCGTCCGGGTATCCCCAGTCGATGAGATAGACATCCAGGCCTTCATTCAAGAGACCGCGAATCAAGGAACGGTCTTCCTGCAAATCCATCATGTACGGCCGGTTCACCAGTGCGTACACGATCAGCAGCGGTGTGCTCACCGAGGGCCGCGCGATGGGTCGGTAACGATAGAGTTTCACCTTTCCCGATTGCCGCACCATTTCTCGCTCCGAGCAGCCTGCGGCGCCGGGAGTGGCGGCGGCAAGCGCAGCGAGCGCGCTGAAGGAGTTGTTCGTCATGGTTTTGCCTTCTTGCGCGGCACGCGCTGCGGCGCGCGTTGCGGCGTGGCGGCTGCCTCGGGCCGGCTCTGCTCGCGCAGGGCGCGCAGTTCATGTTCCACGGCCATCAGGCGCTGCGTCAGCGTGTTGATCTCGCTGCGCGTCGGCAGGTCGAGGAGCTTAGCCGAATGTTCGATGCCGGCCTGCAGCTCTTTTCGCCATTCACTGCTCGCATTCACATAGTCGGCGAGCGCGTTGCAGAAAGGCTCGCCATGTGCGGCGCGGGCATAGGCGTCCTCCGCACAGTCGATCCACGTTCCGTAGAGTTTGTGCAGCGCTTCGGCACTGGGCGCCTGCGGCGGCGCGGCGGCGAGCCCGGCTGCGAAAGTTGCGGCGGCCTCGCGCACCGCATCGGCGCCAAAGCGCTGCAGCCGGCGCTGAGCTTCTTCGATGCGCCGCCACGCTTCCGCCATGCGCTGCGCACGAAGCTGGGATTCGCGGCTGGCGCCGAGCGCGGGGGAGTTCGGTGTGAACATGGGCGGCGCGCCGCCGGTGCCGGCACTCAGATTCCACGGCAATTGGATTTCGGAGAATAATTCGCGCAACGAATCGCCGAAACTTTGCGCGGCCGCGGCTGCCGGCGCATTGGCCGCACCGTCAAAATAGGCGCGTGCAGCGGCGTTGAAACGTTCGCTGAGGTCGGCAAAGGGGGCAAAGGAGGATGCATTCTGCGCGATGCCGGAAGGGGATGCGCCCGGTGTGAATCGCGCGCTGAATGCCAGCCACTGCGCCCACGGATCAGGTTGCATCGGAGGACACTCTGTACGCAATGCAATAGGGGAAAGTCTGAACGTGGACGGCGCTCGAAAACATGCCAAGTGTGACGTAAAACATTGTTTTTATAGCATTCACGCGATTAGATGGTTCCACGATTTAAAGCTCGTTGTAACAGAAGTTGTGCAATGCGAAAGGTTCGCTTAGGATGCGTGCGGATTTTTTAGATTAGACCATGCAGCAAGAACGCCTCATACGCAAATATGCCAATCGGCGCCTCTATGACACGGGCGCCAGCCGCCACGTGACTCTGGAAGATCTGCGGCAATTGATCGTCTCTGGCGAGAAAATCAAGGTGGTCGATGATAAGTCCGGCGAAGATCTGACGCGCTCGGTGCTGCTGCAGATCATCGCCGAGCAGGAACAGTTCGGCTCGCCGGTACTGGGCCCAGAACTACTCGAAATGATCATCCGCTTCTATGGCCGCCCGGCGCAAGCATTGCTCAGCGGCTACCTCGAGCAGGCATTTACCACCATGCTGCGGCAGCAGGAGGCAATGCAATCCGAGATGCTCAAGGCACTGCAGACGCCATTCGCACCATTGACCGATCTTGCCCGCACCAATCTTCAGATGTGGGAAAAGATGCAATCCGCTGCTCGCGCCGCGTTCACCGGAAGCGACGCGAACGCGCCCAAACCCGGCTCCGATACCGGTGCCCAACCCAAAGACGACAGCAAGAAAGGCGAGTAATAGCTTATGGACGTTCATAACAAAACTGTGGTGGTGACCGGCGCAGGCCGCGGCATCGGTCGTGCGATCTCGTTGCAGCTCGCCGCTCAAGGCGCTGACCTGGCGCTTTTCGACCTGAATGAATCCGATCTTGAAGCCACCGCTTCGCAATGCGCGGCCAAGTCGGTGCAGGCGCGCAGCTACCGCGTGAATGTGGCCGATGAAGGCGAAGTCAGCGCCGCCATGGCGCAGGTCGCGTCGGACTTCGGGCGCTTGGACGGGCTGGTGAATAATGCCGGTATCGTGCGCGACGGCTTGCTCGTCAAAGTGAAGGACGGCGCCGTTGTCGGGCGCATGTCGATGGATCAGTGGAACTCGGTAATTGGCGTGAATTTAAGCGGTGTATTCCTGTGCGCGCGCGAGGCGGCGGCGCAGATGATTGGCTTCGGCAACGGCGGCGTGATCGTCAATATTTCCAGCATTTCCCGAGTCGGCAATGCCGGCCAGAGCAACTACAGCGCTGCCAAGGCCGGGGTCGAGTCCTTGGGCGTGGTGTGGGCCAAGGAGCTCGCGCGCTACGGCATTCGAGTCGGCTCCATCGCACCGGGCTTCACGCACACCGAGATCCTCGCCTCGATGCGTCCGGAAGTGCTGGAGAAACTCACCGCGCCGGTGCCGCTAAAGCGCCTCGGGCAACCCGAAGAAATCGCCCATGCCGTACTGTTCATATTCGAAAACGATTTCTTCACCGGCCGCTGTATCGAGGTCGACGGCGGTCTGCGCTTCTGAGCCCGGCATTTGCGCTTGCAGCCCCAAGGCGCCGCAGATGCGCGCGGCCGCTGATACCACGCGCGCTACCGACGCTGCCAGCAGATTATCCGTAGGCGGGTGGTGGCGGGGCGCCCCGCAGTCGTAGCGCGAGTGCGGCAGCCCGAGACGCGCCATGACCACTACCTCGACCGCTTCGGCCTCGTACTCAAACAGCGTGCAGTCCATGGCGCGATGAGCGCCCCGATGCGCCAGCCAATGGGCCAATTCGTGCACCAGCGTGAGCAGTTGCTGTTCGGGGCTCAAGTCAGCGCGCAGCGTGATGAGATCGCGGCAAATCCGGCCATGGACGCAGGGGGGTAATTCCGCGCGCAGCACACGTGCGCCGTTGCGCTCGATAAACGCCTCGAGAGCCAGAATGCAGCTCGGAATCGAAGTCATACAGCCCCCGTGTAGGCCGAGAGCCTTGATTATGCGCCCGGACGGGCGGCCCGTCGCCATCCTCCCAATTACTCTTGCAGTGCACTTTTTTAATGGATATGTTATTTTGTAATTGTAATAATTAGAAAAATAATCATTTATAAACAATAATATACGACAGTGTAAGAGAGCGCGGTCGGTTTGAGCAGATTCTTCTTGCGTTGCATACAAAATGGACTATACTGACGCCAGTAGCATCAATCCCCCAAGACAAGGAACGACCATGAACAACTCCCCTTTTGATCCCACCAGCATTTTCGAGTCCTATCGCAACGCGTTCGCGCCTGTGCTCAAAGCCCAGCAAGAAGGCGTCAAGGCCATCGAGCGTTTGGGCCGTTATCAGTACGCCGTTGCCGGCGACTATATGGAGTGGAGCATTGCCCACGCCACTGCGGCGACCGCCGTGAAGACCCCCGCTGAACTCATGACCAAGCAGGTCGAACTTGCCACGGCCCTCGGCGAGAAGCTGCGAGTTCGCGCGCAAGAGTTCGTCACTTTGGCCACCGAGGCCCAGTCGAGCTTCACCCAAGTGGTCAAGGAAGCTGCCAGCAAGGCCGCGGACATGACCAAGGAAGCCACCGCAAAGGTTGTAGAGACTGCCAAAAAGGCGGCCTAATTCGAGTAACACCGCGCAACGGCGGTGAAAGCGATGACTTGACTCAACAGGAGGAGGCGATGGTGCCTCCTCCTGCTTGTTTAGTTGTATTCTGTCGTCAATCAACGCATGGGCCGGACAGAAATCACAGTGGTCAACACCAAGAACTCCAATACGGCGAACTCAAGTACCGCCGACTCAAGTAACGCGAAAAATACCGATTCCAACCCTGCTGCGGCCCCCGTGGATGCGGAAGGTTGGGCGCGCATGATGCGCGCGCAGCTGGCGACCGTGTCGGGCGGCCTCGCTCCCGATGTATACGTGAACGCTTGGTGGGACTGGTACTTAAATATTGCCAAACAACCGCCCAAGCAGCTGCAGATCCTGCAGGATGCGTGGGCCAGGACGGCCGACAACATGAATTTTGCGATGAAGGCGGCTTCCGGCCAGCCGCTGCCGCCGTCCGAAGGCGATGCGCGCTATGCAGGCGACGCCTGGGCGCAATGGCCGTTCAACGTGTACGCGCACGGCTATCGCAACTACGCCGACTGGTGGAGCAAAGCCTGGTCCGGCGTGTCGGGCGTCACCTCGGAGAACGAACGTACCTTGAAGTTTGTCGCCAATAACGCGCTCGAAGTCTTTTCTCCGGCCAACTACCTTGTCACCAATCCGGAGCTGCTCGAAGCCACCCGCGCGGAATCCGGCCAGAATCTGGTGCGCGGTTTCAGCCACTGGCTCGAAGACATTGAACGAGCGGTTGGCGAGAAGGCACCGACCGGAACCGGCGAGTTCGTCATCGGTCGCGACGTTGCCGCGACACCCGGCAAGGTGGTGATGCGCAATGATCTGGTTGAACTCATTCAGTATGCGCCGGCAACCGACAAGGTGTTCGCGGAGCCAATATTGATCGTTCCGGCCTGGATCATGAAGTACTACATTCTCGATCTGTCGGCGCAAAATTCCATGGTGCGCTACCTGGTTGCGCAGGGCCACACGGTGTTCATCGTCTCGTGGAAAAATCCGAATGCCAGCGACCGCGGCTTCGGCATGGACGATTACCTCAAGCTTGGCATCAAGGACGCCGTCGAGGCCGTGTCAAGCATCGTGCCGGGTCGAAAGATTCATTCGGTGGGCTACTGCATCGGCGGCACGTTGTTGTCGATCGGCGCCGCGGTGCTCGCTGCCGCCGGCGATCAGCGGCTCGCCAGTGTGACGCTGATGGCGGCACAGCAGGATTTCAGCGAGCCCGGCGAACTCTCGGTGTTCATCAGCCCGAGTCAGATCGACATGCTCGAGGCGGTCATGGACCGCACCGGCGTTCTCAAGAGCGAACAAATGGGCGCGGCGTTTGCGCTGCTGCGCTCGCGGGATCTGCTGTGGACGCCGGCCGTCAACACCTATCTTCGCGGCAAACGCGAATCTCCGAACGACCTGATGGCCTGGAATGCGGACGGCACGCGCATGCCGTGCCGTATGCACAGCGAATACCTGCGCGGGCTCTATCTCAACAATGCGCTGGCGCGCGGCGAATTTCAGGCCGACGGCCGAACCGTCGATCTAGCCGCAATCAAGCTGCCGATGTTCGTGGTCGGGACTGAAACCGATCATGTCGCGCCGTGGAAGTCGGTCTACAAAGCGCGCGGGTTGACGCGCTCCAATGACTACACATTTCTGCTCACCTCCGGTGGCCACAATGCCGGCATCGTCAGCGGTCCCAAGCACCCGCGGCGGCGCCACCGCGTTCGCACCTGGCTGAACGCCGCTGAGACGCTCACGCCGGAAGCGTGGCTTGAGGGCACCCACGCTCAATCCGGTTCCTGGTGGCCGACCTGGCAGCATTGGCTGGCAGCCCATTCGACGCAATCCCTGGTGGATCCGCCGTCGCTCGGATCGGCAGCGGCCGGCTACCCGCCGATCGGCGATGCGCCCGGCGAGTACGTGCTGCAAAAATAGTTTGAGCGCCACCGATGATTCCGTCGTTAACGCATTTCATCAATGGCGAGCGGGTGCCGGGAGCGCCGACCCGGGAAAGCGAAAATCCGTCGGATACGCGCGATATCGTCGCAACCTATCCCGACGGCGGCGCGCCCGAGGTTGCCGCAGCGGTCGATGCCGCGCGCCGCGCGTTCCCGTCATGGTCTGAAGCCTCACCCGAGGTCAGGTCGGACCTTCTCGACAAGATCGGCGACGTCATCTTGAAACGCCGCGAGGAGCTGGGAAGGCTGCTGTCCCGGGAAGAGGGAAAGACCCTCCCGGAAGGCATCGGTGAAGTGGCACGGGCGGGGCGCATCTACAAATACTTCGCGGGCGAAGCACTGCGCCGCCACGGCCAAAACTTGAGCTCGACGCGCGCGGGTGTTGATGTCAGAACGTCGCGCGAGCCGGTGGGCGTTTTTGGCCTGATCACGCCGTGGAATTTCCCGATAGCGATTCCGGCGTGGAAATCGGCGCCGGCGCTGGCATTCGGCAACACCGTGGTGATGAAACCGGCCAGCCCGACACCCGCAACGGCCGCAGCGCTCGCGGAAATCATCCTCGAGGCGGGAATGCCCGCCGGCGTATTCAATCTGGTCCTCGGCCCCGGCGGGGTCGGGAATGCCATCGTTGCTCATCCCGGCATCGACGGCATTTCGTTCACGGGTTCCCAGGCAACCGGCGCGAAGGTGGGCGCCGCTGCAATGGCGAGACAGGCGCGCGTGCAGCTGGAGATGGGCGGCAAGAATCCGCTGGTGATCCTTGACGACGCGGATCTAGAACGCGCGGTGCAGTGCGCGCTGGATGGCGCCTTTTTCGCCTCGGGACAGCGCTGTACCGCGTCCAGCCGGCTCATCGTCACCGACGCCATTCACGACCGTTTCGTCGCTGCCCTGGCGGCAAGGGCCACGGCGCTCAAGGTCGGCGATGCGCTGGATCCAGCAACGCGGATGGGGCCACAGGTAAGCAGTGGGCAGCTGCAGACGACGCTTTCCTACATTGAAATCGCCAAACGCGAGGGCGGGCGAATCGTCACCGGCGGCGAGCGTCTGACGCTCGAAAAACCCGGCTGGTACGTGAGCCCAGCCGTGATCGCCGATACCGCGCCGAGCATGCGCGTGAACTGCGAGGAGATTTTTGGCCCGGTGGCAAGCGTTGTGCGTGTGAAGAACTACGATGAAGCGCTCGAGGTTGCCAATGGCGGCGAGTTCGGATTATCGGCCGGCATCATGACGGCTTCGTTGAAATACGCCAGACACTTTGAGCGTTCGGTGCGCGCAGGCATGGTCATGGTCAATCTGCCCACCGCCGGGGTCGACTATCACGTGCCATTCGGGGGATCGCGCAAGTCGAGCTACGGTCCGCGGGAACAGGGATTCGCCGCGATCGATTTCTATACCCAAACCAAGACTGCGTACATTTCATCATGACCACGTACCTGGCCATGACGATGCCCAGGACGGTACGATGCCCGCGGCAGTGACTCAAGCCCACCCGGTCATGGCGATCGGCGCGGCGCTCGGAGAAGGACCGGTATGGTTGGCGCGCGATCGCGCGCTCTGGTTTGTGGATGTCGCGGGCCGCCGGCTGCATCGCTACCAGCCGGACCGCGCCGAGCATCGCGTTTGGACCGCGCCCGAGAAGATCTCGTTCATCGTTCCGACGCACGACGGCGGCTACATGGCGGGACTGAAGAGCGGGCTGCACCGCTTCGATCCAGACAACGGCAGTTTCACGCATGTCGCCGCTCCGGAGCCGCATCTCAAGGAGAACCGGTTGAACGATGCTTGCGTGGGCCCCTGCGGCGATTTGTGGTTCGGATCCATGCACGATGCCATGACCGAACCTTCCGGCGCCTTGTATCGGCTGCACCGCGATGGCCGAATCATGCAGCTCGACAGCGGATACATCGTAACCAACGGGCCCGCATTCAGCCCCGATGCCGCCACGTTCTATCACACCGACTCAACCCGCCGCCTCGTCCATGCCTTCGATTGTGCAGCGGACGGCGCGTTGTCGAACAAACGAGTGTTCGTTGAAATCGAGACAGCTGCGGGTTATCCGGATGGCACCACGGTGGATGCCGATGGCTGCGTGTGGGTGGCGCTGTGGGATGGGTGGGCGGTGCGCCGCTACTCGCCGCGCGGCGAACTGCTCCTTAGCGTGCAACTGCCGTGCGCGAGGGTGACAAAAATTGCCTTCGGCGGCCAAGATCATTGCACGGCGTACGTGACCACCGCATGGGAAGGTCTTTCGTCTGCGGAACGCGAGGCGCAGCCCCTGGCAGGGGATCTGTTTGGCTTTCGCGCCGCAGTTCCGGGACTGCCGCAGGTGACGCTGAACGTAGCTCCGGCGCGCGCGGGTGTCGGCCATTCCACAGGCGTGTCATGAGCGCGATGTATTCGGATCTCACGGATAAGGTGGTCCTGGTAACCGGCGGCGGCTCAGGGATAGGCGAAGCCATCGTGCGCCAGTTCGCGCTCCAGCAAGCGCGAGTCGCCTTCATCGACGTCGCAGTCGAACCCTCGCGCGCATTGCTGCAGGAGTTGACGGCCGGAGGCGCGCGCGTTTTCTTCGAGTACCTTGATCTGACCGATGTCGGCGCCGTGCAGGCCGGCATTGCGCGCATCAAGCGGCAGCTCGGGCCGATTGAAATTCTGATCAACAACGCGGCCAATGACGAGCGGCATGTGACCGAAACGGTTACCGAACAGATGTGGGACAGCCGGCTCGCCGTCAATCTCAAGCATCAATTTTTCTGCGCGCAGGCGGTGCTGCCCGAGATGAAGGCCGCGGGGAAGGGCGTCATCGTCAACCTGGGTTCGATCACCTGGATGGTGGGTCAGGGCGGCATGGCCGGCTATTCGGCGGCGAAATCCGCGGTCCTGGGACTGACGCGCTCGCTGGCGCGCGATTACGGCCAGTTCGGCATCCGGGTCAATGCGGTGGCCCCCGGCTGGATCATGACGCGGCGGCAGCTCGACCGATGGGTGACGCCGGAGGGCGCAGCGGAAATCATGGCGCGGCAATGCCTGAAGCGCAAGCTGGAGCCCGCGGAGGTCGCTAAATTCATCGTATTTTTAAGCTCCGACGAAGCAAGCGCCTGCACCAGCCAACACTACGTCGTGGACGGCGGCTGGGTCTAGCTCAAGGCGCCGGCCGCCATCAATGAGGCACGATATTATTCATCGCCGCAATTTCTCCGGCCAGAAACTTGCGCAAATTGTCGCGAACGATGGGGTAAGCCTGGTCGAGATAGATATCGCTCATGCCGCCGATGTGCGGTGTGATGATGACCCTGTTCTCGCGCCACAGCGGATGATGGGCCGGCAGCGATCCTTCGCGAAAAACGTCGAGCGCCGCGCCCGCCAAGCGCCCGGCGCGCAGCGCCTCGAGCAGCGCGTCCTCGTCGAGCACTCCGCCGCGCGCCACATTGATCAGATACGCGCTGGGCTTCATCGCGGCGATCACCGCGGCATCGATCAGTTTCTCGGTTTGCGGGGTGTGCGGGACAATCAGTACCAGAAAATCGGCCAATGCGGCGCCGCGCCGAATTTCATCGCGTCCGAAAACTCCGTCAAAGCCTTCCGGCCGGCGCGGCGAGCCGGATATTCCGTAAACAGTCATGCCGAACGCCTTGCAGCGCGGCGCCAGGGCTTCAGCGATCGCGCCAACGCCTACGATCACGATGGTCTTGCCCCATAGCAGCGGCTGCGGCCAGCGTTCCCATAGTTGTGCCGACTGATTGCGCAGCATGCGCGGAAAGTCGCGCAGCAAGGACAGCATTTGCAGGAACACGAGTTCCGACACCTGCGGTCCGTGCATGCCGCGCGTCGAGGTGACGGTCACCTCGGCGCGCAGAGCGGCGAGTTTGAGGATGCCGTCCGTTCCGGCGGTGAGGGACTGAATCCAGCGCAGGCGGGTCGCCCGCCGCAGCATCTCTTCGTCGAATAGAAAATGATGGCCCATCAGCACGTCGGCCTCGTGCGCATGACGCAGCGCCAGGTCCCGGTCGTTCGTGGCAATGAGATCGAGGCGTGGAAAGTCCGCCAATGCTCTGGTCTCGAACCGTTTGGCATCTACCTCGGGTTGACCAATGAAAACTATTCGCTTAGTCACTGCCCGATGATGCGAATTCAAACCGTATTGAGGCCGAGCCGCAGCACGTCGGCGATTTCGGCCGCGATTTGCGCCTTGCGCTGATCGTCGCCGCTGACCAGTCCCTTGGCAAGCCAGTTGCCCGATCCCCGCAGCAGCAGCAGCAGACAATCGCGGTTGATGTCGCGCATCGAGTTCTCGCCCTGCGCCTCGCGGCACAGGGCCCGATAGGCCTGCACCAGTTCCCGGCCGCGCTCGGTCGCCAGGATTTTCTCCTGCTCGCTCAACGAGTCATAGCCGGTGGATGGGCGCAGCGGCTCGATATCATCGCGCTGGTGCGAAATGGCATTGGCCCGCAGCACCGCGATCAGGGTTTCGGCAGCGCCGCCTCCCTGGGCTGCCGCCTGCTCGCGAATGAAACAGAAAATCCTGTCGGTGCGCGCGTAGCACGCGGAAAGGATGGTCTGTTTGTCGCCGACGTAGTGATACAGGGTTCGCTTGGTTGCACCCACCGCGGCGGCGATGTCATCGAGTGAGGTCGTGTCGACGCCGCGGCGATTGAACAACTGCGAAGCCGTGGCGAGTATCTTTTCGCGCTTCGCTTCGAATTGCGCGCCGCGATCGAACAGGCCGCCGGCGTGGCCCAACAGCGGTGAAAAATCAATGGGCGGCGGATTCACCTCCCGCCGCCGATCGGCCGCCCAGCCGTTGGCGAGAATGTCGGCCGCAGCGGCGATGATCTGCGGTCTGCTCACGCGCAGCGTTGTCGCCAAGGCCGAGTTCAAGGGCACGGAATGAATGATGCTGATAATGGTGCGTGCAACGATTGGAAAGTCGCAACGCCGCAGGTCGCCGGCCCTGGCGCCCATTTCCAGCACGCTGGCCAAGCGCGCCACGACGGCCTCATAAACTCCGAGAACGGTCTCGCGTTCAGCCTTATCGAGCAAGCCGATTTCACTGAGCGCGGCAAGCTCCGGCTCCCCCGGATCCAGAACCCTGGCGACGAAATCGGAGACCACCTCAAGAGCGCTGCGGCCGAATTGCGCGGCTTCGCCCAGCTGGCGCGCCATGATCTCGGAGGATCGCAGGTACACCTGAAACATCAGGTCTTCGCGATCCTCGACATAGTAGTACAGCGAGGCGCGCGAGAAACCCAGCCGGTCGGCCACGTCCGTCAGGGACGTCATGGAAATGCCTTTGGAATTGAGCTCGCGCGCCGCTTCGTCGAGCAGCTGTTCGCGACGGGATTTGGCGGCGGTGCCGATTCTGCGCGCTGCTGCAGTGCCTTTGCTGATCACGGCGCTGCTCAGTATTCGATCGCGCAGCCTTGCGGCTGGGTTTGCGGGACTTTTACGGGACGCCCGGCGAGCAGATCGTCGAGCGCGGCGCGGACGTGATCGGCGCCATCGGGGCGATTGTCGTAGATGTCGTCATTCATCGCGCCCTCGTAGGCGAGCTTGCCGTCGCGATCGATGACGAAAAAACTGGGCGTGGTCTTGGCCCCGAAGCTGCGCCCGATGCGCCCATCGGGGTCGAACAGAAACGCAGAGACATGCGCTTGAGTCTTCGCAATTCGCGCACGGGCTGCGGCAGCGGTCAGGTAACCGGCCCGGTCGGGCGCGGCGGTATCGATGGACAGCCACACAACGCGTTGCGAAGCGGCGTACTTCTGTAATGCCTGCATGGCGCCGCTCTTGTATTTCATCGCAGTGAACGGGCACACCGGACTGGTCCACTCGAGCACCACCAGCTGGCCGGCGTAGTCGCTCAAGCGATGCTGTTGGCCGTCAGCGCCCTTGGCGCTGAACAGCGGCGCTGGAGCGCCGACAGCCACGCGACTCAAGGCGTCGGCAGATGAGAACTCGGAGCCGCTGAGGCTGGTGGCCGACACGGTGCAAACGAATAGGGCGGCCCGTGCAACTCCCTTCAATGATTCAAGGGAATACACGGACCGCCATGTAGGCTTTACTGACCGCCCCCAGTCTTCTCCGCCGGCGCTTGAGCCGGAGCAGCCGGCGCTGCGGCGCCTTGCCCTTGCTGCTGCTGCGATGCCTGCTGGCGCCGCTTCTGCATGTTGGCCTGAGCCGCCTGCAATTCATTGGGCTCGATGAAGCCGTCATGATCGGCATCGATCTTGGCGAAGCTGGCGGCAAACTCCTTGCCGATCGGGCCGGTCAATTCCGACATATCCAGCTTACCGTTCATCTTGGTGTCGAGCATGCCGAACAGCCGGTTGGAATTCAGCTCCCGGTCGTACGCAACATACTTATCCATCGTGTCCGAGGTCTCGCCGACCCAGCGATAGGTAAGTGCGGTGTAGAGCATTTCATCGAAGGATTGATCGCCCCAGGGAACCACACGGTTGTGATCCGGATTGGCCGGATTTCTCACTGAGTTGTCGTAGGTGTAGACGGCGAGCAGCTTGCTGCCCGCAGCGATTTTCACGGGCTCCACGAAATCGTAATTGCGCTGCCAGTTGAAGTCATAGTGCGGCAGAGACAGCAACAACGTTTTCTGGCCCTCGGGGGTGATCAGGTACAGCTGCGAGGAAGCCCCGCGATAGTGTGCGTGCGGGAAGGCAGCGTACAGCAGCATGTCCTTCGGGATGGTTAGATAGGCCTGCCGCTCCACGCTTTCCTGATTCGCCGGAATCTCGATGTTCGGATTGGCGATGGTCGAATTGTGCATCACCAGCTTCGGCTTATCTTTGTAGAAATAGAGCGCAATCTGTGAGTGCTCCGTCACTTCCTGGCCATACGGCGTGTAGTGAACCTGGAAGCCCACGGCACCGCCGGGCGGGACGTATACGCCGGTGTCCGGCGGCTGGATGATGGATTCAGCACCCACCGCGTAACCACCCAGCGAGGCGCCCCACTTGCTTTCGTTAGCTGGCGAGCCGGCCTCCGGCACGTCCTTCAAGTAACCGGTCAGCACGTGGTGCACCACTTGGCGATTCACCACTTTGATGGTCGAGGCGCGCAGCCACTTGCCTTCCTTCAGAGGATTGGCAACGAAGGGACGCTGATAATCGACAACGCCGTTGGCCGGGATCGTGTAGGCAGGGATGTCCAGCACCAGGTCCGGTTTGCCCAGCGGCCACTCCGGCGCCTTGAAAACCTTGGCGGCGAGAGGATCGGCGCCCGCGCCGCGCGGCGCACCGGCTTCCACCCAATGAACCAGGGTCTTGATCTGAGCCGATGACAAGCTTCTGTCACCCAGGAAATGACCGATGGTGGGATCCGCACGCCACGGCGGCATGCGCTGCGTACGAATCATCTCGCGGATCATGGGCGTGAATGGCTTGATCGTTTCATAACTGGTCAAGGTCATCGGACCAATGCCGCCGGGCTGGTGGCAGGACACGCATTTATCTTCGAACATCGGCGCGATGTTCCTGACGTAATTGACCTTGGAGGAGGCCAACTTGGCGCGTTCCGGGAAGTCGACGAGGCAGCCCACCGACTGCACTTGCGCGACCGCGACCGGTTTGCCGGCCAGCTGCGCATCCAATGCATCCTTGGCCCAGGTGTGATCGGCCTTGGCCTTCTGACGCTCATAGGTAACCCGGTCGTCGATCGGACCGCGATAGACGATTTTCCAGCTCTTGGGGTCGATGACGATGACCTCGGCGGTGCGGGTCACGCCCAATTGCTCGCCCACCAATTGGTTGGAATCTATAAGGATGGGCAGGTTGTATCCATATGCCGCAGCCTCGGCGACGATGTCGTCGCGCGTGTCCGACGGCGTGGAATTCAACATGAAGATCTCAACGCCCTTGGGCTTGTACGTGTCGACCAGGGCTTGCACCGCGGTGGCATTGTTGCGGCTGACCGGGCAGCTATTCTGCTGCGTGATCAGCACGATCGCGCTCGCGTCGCTCAGCTGGCTCAGCTGATGCGAATGCAAATTCTGATCGGGCAATCTGAAATCATCGACTGTGGCAGGTAATGTGACCTCGGCCGGGGCCTTCGCCGCCGTGCTCGAAGTCGCGAAGCTTGTGCTCACGTAGCTTATGGACATCAACGCGGCCAATGCCGCGACGACAGATATGCGAGTCTTCATAGTCAACCGTCCCCTGTGGTTCGCCATGGAATTACACGCCGGCCGCGCTGCCACCTCGCGAGTCAACGTTTCAGTGTCATTATGCCACCAAATGTGGAGCCTGTCGCCTGAATCCTTGATTTGAAACCGTGATTTGGCGACCAAAAAGCTGTGGATAACTCAGTCTCGGACAAACTCCAGCAATCGATTGTTGGCCGGGAGGTCGTGGTCTGCCGCAAGCCTCAGGCCATACTGCGCCGCCAGGGCGGTCAGCGCCTCGATGTCGCGTAAACCCGATAAAGGATCTCGCTCCTTGAGCATCTGATCGAACTCCTGGTTGCTGTCCGAGGTATAGCGCCCGCCATAGCGAAATGGCCCGTACACACACATCACGCCTCCCGCCGCGAGGATGGCTCCGAGGCCCTGGTACATGGCCAACACTTCGGGCCAGGACATGATGTGCAGCGTATTGGCGGTGAAGATTGCGTCCACGTGCCGTAACGGCCACACCGACTGCTTGACATCGAGCACAGTGGGCGGGCGCAGATTGCGCGCGCCCTCGAGCTTCACGCGTTGGCTCAAATCCGCAAGATAGGCCAGCTGCTCGGTCGGATGCCAGGTCAGGTGGGTGAGATGCGCGGCGAAGTGCACCGCATGCTGGCCGGTGCCGCTGCCGATTTCCAAAACCGTACTGCGATCGGCAAAGGCGATCTGCAGCACCTCGAGGATGGGGCCCTTGTTTCTCTCGCAGGCTTGGGAGCTCGGCAACATAGGATTTGCGTATTTTAACGCACTCCGGCGAGCGCTATTAAAATTCACAATCATTCGCTACAGTGACGCCCCGCTCTGGCAGATGTAGGAGTATTCGATGGCTTCTCTGTACGATATTTCGATTCCCCCGATGATACGCGGACTGACCACCATGTCGGCGATCCTCGATAAAGCGGCCGCGCATGCGGCGGCGAAAAAATTCGATTCTGTCTCGCTTGCCCAGTCACGATTGTTTCCCGACATGCACCCCTTGAACCGTCAGGTGCAAATCGCCTGTGATACGGCGAAAGGAGCGGCGGGGCGCCTCGCCGGGATCGAAGTGCCGAAACACGAGGATACGGAAACGACGCTGCCGGAACTCAAGGCGCGCATTGCCAAAACCGTGGATTTTCTCAAGACCGTCACCGCGGCGCAGATGGCCGGCGATGAAAAGCGCGCCATCGAGATCAAGTTTCCGAATGGCGCTTGGAATTTCACCGCCCTCGGTTACGTCACCGACTTTGTGCTGCCGAATTTCTATTTCCACGCCAGCATGATGTACGCCCTGCTGCGCAAGGGCGGCGTCGAAATCGGCAAGCGCGATTTTCTGGGCGCTCTGTAGCGCGGAATGCTCAGGCAGTCCCCTGGGCCAGCTGGTCGACGAGCTGTTCGACCCTCGCGAACAGCGCCTCCTCGGTGCGCGCGATGTGGGCGAAGCGCAGCTTGAGCGGGCCATCGAGACGGTACTCCTTGGGCTTGCCCTGGATCAGTTTGAGCACGCGTTTGGAATCGATCTGGTTCTGCTCCTCGAAGGTGAAGTAGCCGTTGCTCGCGCCGGCGTTGATTTTGCGGATTCCCAGCGAGGCGGCGCGCAATTTTAGGTAGGTTGCGCGGAACAGGGATTGCGCAAAGGGCGGCAGCGGACCGAAGCGGTCGATCATTTCCACCTTCAGCTCGTCGAGCTCGTCGCGCGAAGGCGTGCTGGCGATGCGCTTGTACAGCACCAATCGCAGGTGCACGTCCGGCACGTAGTCCTCCGGAATCAGCATCGGGATATGCAGCTCGACTTCGGGCCCCGCGTCCAGCGGCCGTTCAAGATCGGGCTGCTTGCCGGATTTCAGCGCCGTGACGGCGCGTTCCAGCAATTCCATGTACAGGTTGTAGCCGATCTCCTGGATCTGTCCGCTTTGTTCGTCGCCGAGGAGCTCGCCGGCGCCGCGTATCTCCAAATCATGGGTCGCCAGCGTAAAGCCCGCGCCCAGCTCCTCGAGCGATTCCAGTGCTTCGAGGCGCTTGATCGCATCGGGAGTCATCGCTTTTCGCGGCGGCGTGATGAGATAGGCGTACGCGCGATGGTGCGAGCGGCCGACGCGGCCGCGCAACTGGTGAATCTGCGCCAATCCAAAGCGATCGGCGCGCTCGATGATGATGGTGTTTGCGGTCGGCACATCGATGCCGCTCTCGATGATGGTGGTGCAGACCAGAAAATTGAAGCGTCGGTGATAGAAATCCAGCATCAGCTGTTCGAGGTCGCGTTCGCGCATCTGGCCATGGCCGACGGCGACATTCGCCTCCGGCACCAGTTCGCGCATGGCCTGCGCCGTTTTTTCGATGCTCTCGATGGCATTGTGTACGAAGTAAATCTGGCCGCCGCGGCGAATTTCGCGCAAGGCGGCTTCACGGACGATCGTTTCGTTCCATTCCAGCACGAAGGTCTTCACCGCCAGGCGCTCGGCGGGGGGCGTGGTGATCAGCGATAAATCGCGCAGGCCGCCCATGGCCATGTTCAGGGTTCGCGGGATGGGCGTCGCGGTCAAGGTGAGGACGTCGACCTCGGTACGCAGCGCTTTGAGCTTCTCCTTGTCGCGCACCCCAAAGCGATGCTCTTCGTCGATGACCACCAACCCCAGATCCTTGAAGCGTACCTGGCCCTGCAGCAATCGCTGCGTGGCGATGACGATATCGACGCTGCCCGCCGCCAGCCCGGCGACCACACTCTCCGCTTCCTTGTTGCTGCGAAAGCGCGACAGGCTCTCGATGCGTACCGGCCAGTCCGCGAAGCGGTCGACAAAGGTGGTGTAATGCTGTTGCGCGAGCAGGGTGGTGGGCACCAATAGAGCCACTTGTTTGCCCGCTTCCACGGCAACGAATGCCGCCCGCAGCGCGACTTCGGTTTTGCCGAAGCCGACGTCGCCGCAAATCACGCGATCCATCGGTTTGCCGGTCTTCATGTCGATCAGCACCTGATCGATGGCGGCGGCTTGATCGGCGGTTTCCTCGAATGGGAAGCCGGCCTGAAACGCCCGATAGTCAGCCTCGTCCGCCGTCATTTCGCTGCCTTGCCGGGCGGCACGCCGCGAGTACAGATCCAGCAGCTCGGCGGCGACATCGCGAATGCGCTGCGCGGCTTTGCGGCGCGCCTTTTGCCACTGATCGCCGCCCAGCTTGTGCAGAGGCGCGCTCTCGGCCGGAGCGCCGGTATAGCGCGACACCAGATGCAGCGCCTGCACTGGAACGTACAGCTTGTCGCCGTCCGCATACTCGAGCACGAGAAACTCGCCGGTGTGTCCGGCGATTTCCATGGTCTGCAGCCCGACATAGCGTCCGACCCCATAGGTCTCGTGCACCACCGGTGCGCCGATGCGCAGGTCGGTCAGCTCCTTGAGTATTCTGGCCGGGTCGCGCGAAGGCGCACGGCGCCGGCGCTCCTGACGGGCGCGATCGCCGAACAACTGCGACTCGGAGAGAATCTCCAGCGGCGGAGAATCGAGTTTAAGGCCCGACACGGCGGCCGATACGGTGATCCCGAGGTTCAATCCGCTGTGCTGAAAACCCGCAAAATCATCGAATATCTTCGGCTGAACATTGCGGGCGCGCAGCAGGTCTAGAATCAGTTCGCGGCGGCCGGCGGATTCGGCCGCCAGCAGAATACGGGCGCGGCTGGCGTCGATATGCGCCACCAACTCGGCCGCGGGCTGCTCGGCGCGCGGGTCAATGCGCACGCTGGACGGTGCCACGCTGGAGAAGTTCTGCAGGCGGCCTTGCGTCTCCGGGGGCCATTCAAAGGTGTGCAGCAAGACCTGGGGCCATGGCGAAAATGATCCGAGGAATTCAGCGGGCGTCAAATAGAGTTCCGCGGGATCCAGGATGGGCCGGTGGCGGTCGTGACGCAGCTGTTCGTGCCGCTCCACGATCCCGTTCCATAGGTCTTGCGCCTTGGAGCTGGCCTCGTTCATGTCCACGAGCACGCTGCTGGGCGGAAGGTATTCGAACAGATGCGAGGTGCGCTCGAAGAACAGGGGCATGAAATATTCGATGCCGCCGGGCGCGACCCCGGCGCTCACGTCGCGATAGATTGCCTGCTCCGATAGATCTCCGGCGAAGCGCACCCGGTAGCGCCGGCGGAACTCGCGCACGGCTTCCGGATTGAGCGGAGTCTCCCGGGCCGGCAGCAGCTGAATTCGCTCCAACTTGTCGAGCGAGCGCTGGCTGTCAGGATCGAAGCGGCGAATGCTGTCGACATCCTGATCCAGCATGTCGATGCGGTAGGGGGTGTCCGAGCCCATCGGAAAGACGTCGATCAATGAGCCGCGCACCGCGAATTCGCCGTGCGCCACCACTTGCGTGACCGCGGCATAGCCGGCCAGGTTAAGCTGGGTGCGCAGCGCTTGAATATCAAGAGTCTCCTTGACATGCACCTTGAGGGAGTAGGCCTCGATGTAGCTGCGCGGCGCCAGGCGTTGCAGCAGCGTATCGATCGCCACCAACCACACCCCGCGGCGTGCACGCGGCAATTCCGCCATGGTGGCAAGCCGGGCGGAGGTGATGTCGGGATGGGCGGAAAAGCTGTCGTACGGCAGCGTCTCCAGATCGGGGAACACCTTTACGCTTAATCCCGGGCCGGCGAAGAACGCAATTTCGTCGCTTAGGGTTTCCGCCTCGCGCGAGCTTTGCGCGATGACGATGATGGGCCCTGGGGCATTGCGGGCCGCCTCGGCGATGCAAAGCGCCGGCGCCGCGCCGTACAGCTTGCCCCACTTGACCGCGCGTTCATCGTCATCCGGCAGTATTGGATCGAGTAGGCCCATCGACTTTTAAAAAATATAAAAACGCCCGCCGCGAACGAGTCGCGGTGGGGCCGAGTCAAGCTAATTGATGTTACGCGAACCTAAATGGCGTTTCGCGCTTTAACTTTAAGAATTTGCAACCACGCTGTGAATAACGTGCTCGTGCTCGAAATACACGATGAAACCCGGATATTCCCAGCGCGAGATTGGCGGGTTGCCGACGGCTGGAACTTTGGTTGCCGGATCGCCGAACTTGCTCGCGACCTGATCCATGGTCATGCCGCGGGTAGGTGTGGCTACATCGGTCTGTTTGACGGCAATGCCGTTGTCGACCGCGATGGTTTCGGCTCCCGCGAGGCCGCTCGCAAGCGCCGCGGCTAGCAGCAGAATTCGATACCTCATGGCGTACCTCATATGTTACCGATATCCTAGGGCCAATGGTCCCCCTGAAACTATAACACCGCCGCAAGGGACCAATACTTGACTCAATTAACACTCTCATTGTACCGAAAGCGCCGCACCATCAGCCGAAACAGGACCTTTTCAGAAGTATAGCCGCGCATGTTTCAACCCCTTCCCGTGTTCGTGGGCCTGCGCTATTCGCTGGCTCGGGAACATAGCTTTTTCGTCTCCTTCATCACCTGGGTGTCGCTGCTTGGCGTCGCCATTGGCGTGGCGGCCCTGATCACGGTGCTATCAGTGATGAACGGCTTCGAGTCGGAGCTGCGAGAACGGCTGCTGAGCCTGTCGGCGCACGCCACCTTGACCGCCGGCGGGGCCGCCATCCCCGATTGGCGGGGCAGGGTCGCGCAGCTGAAGGGCGCGCCGGGCTTGATTGGCGCCGCGCCGTTTTTGGAAACCGACGCCATGCTGAGCCGCCAGTCCTCGATGAGTGGGGGCATCGTGCGCGGCATCGATCCGGAGTTCGAGGGTGGCGTTTCCTCCATCGCCGATGCCATGCGCGAGGGCAAGCTGTCCGATCTTAGGCCGGGGTTGAACCGCATCATCCTTGGGCGAATTCTGGCCTATCAGCTGCAAGTGGGCGTGGGCGACAGCGTGGTGGTCATGATTCCCGGCAACGCCGCCTCCGGCAACGGCAGTTTTGCACCGCGGTTGCAGGAATTCGAGGTGGTGGGAACCTTCGAGGTGGGCCTGCAGGAGCACGACAGTGTATTGGCGCTGGTGAATTTGAGCGACGCCGAGGCGCTGCGGGGCTTGGCAGGACCCACCGGCATCCGGCTGAAGTTCGACGACGTGCTCAAGGCTCCCGATCTGGCGCGCAGCGCCGCGCAGCGGCTTGCAGGCGGTCTCACCGTGCGCGATTGGACTCAGGAAAACGAAGCCTATTTTCGCGCCATTCGCATCGAGAAAACCATGATGGGATTGATCCTCATGTTGATCGTCGCGGTGGCGGTCTTCAACATCGTGGCGGCGCTGGTCATGGTGGTGAACGATAAGCGCACCGACATTGCGATCCTGCGCACCTTAGGGCTTAGTCCGCGGGGCGTGCTCGGCGTGTTCATAACGCAAGGAGTGCTGATCGGCTGGATCGGAACCATCCTGGGCGTAAGTCTCGGCCTCGCGCTCGCGCTCAACGTCGATGTCATCGTACCGTTTCTGGAATCAAACCTCGGTTTCCATATCATGGATCCCGATGTCTACTATCTATCCGGCATTCCGAGCGAAGTGCATCCGCCGGACATCGTGAGAATTGCGCTGGCGGCGCTGCTGCTCACCTTGGTTGCAACCGTTTATCCGGCCTATCAAGCGGCGCGCACCCAGCCCGCCGAAGCACTGCGGTACGAGTGATGCGCCACTGGTACGAGGGATTCCTGGGGTTTCGCTATCTGCGCGCGTCGCCGCGGCGCGGCTTCGTGTCGTTGATTGCCGGCATCGCCATCGTGGGCTTAGCTTTGGGCGTGGCGGTGCTGATCGTCGTGCTGTCGGTGATGAATGGCTTCGAAGAAGTCCTGCGCACCCGAATCTTGAGCCTGACCGCCCACGCTACGATCTCCGGAATTGAAGGCAGCATCCCCAATTGGCGCGACGATGTGGCGAAACTTGCCGGATTCCAGGGAATAATCAGCACCGCGCCCTATATAGAAGAACAGGGCTTGCTGACCTATCGGGACAGATCCTCCGGGGTGTTGTTGCGGGGGATACTGCCGGACGCCGAGGAGCGAGTCGTTGATTTGAACTCGCATCTTGTGAGCGGCCGCTTGAGCGATCTCGCGGCGGGCCGCTATCGGGTGATTCTCGGCAAGGCGCTGGCGGAGGAGCTCGGCGTAAAGGTCGGCGACCGTGTGGTGTTGCTGGTCGCGCTCGGCGATGTAACGCCGCTCGGCGTGATCCCGAGAATGCGCGCATTCGAAGTCGCCGGAATCCTCTCGGTGGGCATGTACGAATACGATCGACGCATTGCCCTGGTCGCGATGCAGGATGCCGCCAAGCTGCTGCGCATGGGCGATGAGGTCACCGGAATCCGCTTGAACCTCGCCGACATGTATGCGGCGCCGCGGGTGTCGCGCGCGGCCGCGCTAGCTCTCGGCGGCGGCGTCGCGATCCAGGACTGGACCAACGAACATGTGAATTTTTTCCGCTCCATCGAGATCACGAAACGCATCTTGTTCGTGATCCTGTCGTTGATGGTGGCGGTTGCCGCATTCAACATCGTATCGACCATGGTCATGGTGGTGAAGGACAAGCGCCGCGACATAGCGATTTTGCGCACCTTTGGCTCCTCGCCCGGTAGTATTTTGTCGGTGTTCGTGGTGCAGGGCAGTCTGATCGGGATGCTCGGCATCGGCCTCGGCGTGCTGCTCGGGGTGGTGGTTGCGGCGAATCTGCAGGACCTGGTGCACGGCCTGGAAGCCATCGTCGGATTCAAATTTCTCGACGCGCGCGTGTATTTCATGAGCGATCTGCCGGCGCATGTTCGAGTGGGCGATGTGCTGCGCATCTGCGGTTTTGCCTTCGTTCTTGCGTGCATCTCCACGGTGTATCCGGCGGTGCGCGCAGCGCGCCTGTTGCCCGCCGAATCCTTGCGCAACGATTGAGGAGAGAGGATGTGAATTCAACCAATGTGGTGCTCGAGGGCATGGAACTCGTCAAGGAGTTCGTGCAGGGCGAGGTGACTCTTCAAGTGCTGCGCGGCGCTAACATCAAGGTGCACGCCGGCGAGCGCATCGCCATTGTGGGTGCCTCCGGGTCGGGAAAGACCACGCTGTTGCAATTGCTCGGCGGACTCGATCTGCCGACTCGCGGCAGCGTCGGGATTGCCGGATCGGCCATGAATGAACTGAGCGACACCGAGCGGGGCCGTTTGCGCAACCATGCGGTCGGGTTCGTCTATCAGTTTCACCACTTGTTGCCGGAGTTCACCGCACTGGAGAATGTGGCCATGCCTCTGCTGGTCAGGCGCATGGGCCCGCACGAGGCAAAACGGCTGGCCGGGGAACTATTGTCGCGGGTGGGCTTGGGCGAACGGCTCGAGCATCGACCCTCGCAGCTCTCCGGGGGCGAGCGGCAGCGCGCGGCGGTGGCGCGTGCGCTGGTGACGCGCCCGAAATTAGTGTTGGCGGATGAGCCCACCGGAAATCTGGACGGCAAGAATGCGGCTCAGGTGTTTGAACTGATGCTGGAACTCAACCGTGAGCTCGGCACCAGCCTCGTGATCGTGACCCACGATGAAAGACTGGCAGCGCGGCTCGATCGGGTGCTGACCCTAGCGGATGGGGTGCTGGTGGAGCGCGGCGCTGCGGCTGCTTGAGCGCGCACGTCGCCGACGCAGGTGGTAGATGACACGGGCGCGCCAAACGCCTTGGGCCAGCAAATAGCCGGTGGCGGCGGCGATCAAGCCCAGCACCAGCGCGCCCAGCAGCAGCGGCGGCCACAGCTCGCTGACTTCCTTCCAGGGGTTTCCGTGGCCGATGGCGTGCACGAAGGGCATCAAATCCAGGCCCATGAGTTTCGCGCCGACCCAGATGGAACCGGCCACCTGCGGCAGCCAGGTGAAGGGATTACTGATGAAAACCGTTGAAACCAAAACCGGTAGATTGAGGCGGAAATACACCCCCAACATGGCGCACACCGCGAGGTGCACGGGCAGCGGCGTGGGCGGAATGAAGGCGATGAACAGCCCCAAGGCGAATGCGCGAGTGACGCCGCTTCGATTGAAGGTCCAGCAGCAGCGATCTGGAAATAGGGCAGCGATATGCTTCAAACACCAGATTTTCTCCAGCGCCTGGCGGTCCGGTGTCACGCGTTTGAGCCAACGGCGCATGGACGTCGTCTTAACTCCTCCCTAGTGCCGCATTATGCCGTTTTCATAAGCCCTGTATACGGTTGGCCGGGCACTTGGTAAATCAACGATGAAGCCAGGGCCCCTAAAGCGCTGTCTGAACAGTCGGCGGTCAAGTATCATGCCGGCAGCTTTGTATTTGACTTAAACGAGGACGCAATGTGGGAGATCATCCGCGCCGGCGGCGGCTTCATGTGGCCGATCATCTTATGTTCGATCATAGCGGTCGCCATTATCCTGGAGCGCCTTTGGACTTTGCAGAGCAATCGCGTCATTCCGCGTGATCTGGCTCAGAAAGTCTGGAACTGGATCGAAGCGGATCAGATGAGCGACAAGCTGGTGGCGGCGCTCGAGCAAAACTCGCCCCTCGGCAAGCTGCTCGCCATCGGACTTGCCAATCGCAATAGGCCGCGCGCCCTGATGCTGGAACGGTTGGAGGACGGCGGCCGCCATGTCGTGCATGAACTGGAGCGGTTTTTGAACTCGTTGGGGACGATTGCGGCGGTCGCCCCGCTGCTCGGCTTGTTGGGCACCGTCGCCGGCATCATTCGCGCCTTCAATGCGATCATGGCGAATGGGCTCGGCGACCCCAGAACCTTGTCCGGAGGCATCGGTGAAGCGCTCATCACCACGGCGGCCGGGCTGACGGTGGCCATTCCCTCGCTCATCGCCTATCGCTTCCTGCGGGGCAAGGTTGAGCGGCTCGTGATTCGCATGGAAAAAGAAGCCATGAAACTCGTTGATGCGCTGGACGAGCGTAGCGGATACGTCGAGCGATGAACCTGCGCCCGCGCCAGCGTGAAGACCCCGAGATCAATCTGATCAACATGATTGACGTGCTGTTGGTACTGCTGATTTTCTTCATGGTCTCCACCACGTTCAATCCGGAAGGCCGGGTCAGGGTGCAATTGCCGCAGTCCAGCGATATCCCCGTGCCTCGCGGCCAGCGCGAACCGTTAGTGATCACCATCACCGCGGAAGGCGGATATCGGGTGAATGAGCGCACATTGATCAATTCCAGCCCCGAGACCTTGCGTGCCGCATTGATGAAAGAAGCGGGCGACGACCGCGGTCCGATCACGATTCGCGCCGACGCGCGCACCACGCACCAGGCCGTGGTAACCGCGATGGATGTGGCCGGACACCTGGGCTTCGCACAACTCAACATCGCCACCGTCCATGAGGACGTGCCGCCTTGAACAGAGCGGCTGGCGCAGATCAGAAAGCCGCCGGCGATTCCTGGTTGATCTACCGTCGGCTGCTCAAATACGCGAAACCTTATTTGGGCGTATTTCTCATCGGTGTGCTGGGCGCGGTGCTGTACGCGGCCTCCAACGCCTCGGTGGTGTATTTGATCAAGGTGTTTTTGCACGGCGCGTTCGTCAGCCCGGATCCGAACATCGTGTGGATGGTGCCTACGGGTGTTGTCGTGCTGTTCACATTGCGCGGCATCGGCGACTACGTGCAAACCTATTATCCCAGTTGGGTCGGCCGGCAGGTGATCAAGGGCCTGAGGCACGAGGTGTTCTCGCACTACCTGCGGCTGCCCACGGCATTTCTGGAACAACAGCAATCCGGCCAGCTGCTCTCCAAGTTGACCAACAATATCGAACTGGTGGCGGCCGCGGCGACCGGCGCGGCGATTTCCTTGATCAGCGACAGCCTGACCATCATCGCGTTGATCGGCAGCCTGTTCTACATGAATTGGCGTCTCGCCTCGTTCTGTATGATCGTGGCGCCGGTCATTGCCTGGCTGATGAAAATCGCCAACCGCAGTTTTCGGCGCTACGGCGAGCGAATTCAAAACTCCATGGGCGACATCACGCGGGTGGCGAAAGAAGCCATCGACGCGCACCGTCTGATCAAGATATTCAACGCCGAAGATCATCAAACCGAGCGCTTCGAGGTGGTCAACGAACACAATCGCCGTTCGAATATGAAACTGGTCCGCGCCAGGGCCATCAGCAATCCCGTGGTGCAGTTCATCGCTGCGATCGCGCTCGGCAGCGTTCTATACGTGGCCCTGCGGCAGGTGTTTTCTCATGACTTGCAGGTCGACGATTTTTTCGCGTTTCTGACCGCGTTGATGCTGATTCCGCCGCCGCTGCGCAGTCTGATCAACATGAGCGGTCCCCTGCAGCAGGGTATTGCGGCGGGGAAGAGCGTGTTCGACCTCTTGGATCAGCCGAACGAAGGCAGTGGCGGTAAGATCACGCTGCAGCGCGCTCGCGGCGAGATCGAATTTCGCAATGTGTCCTTCGCTTACGATGGCGACAAGGGCGACGTGCTGCGGGATGTGAGTTTTCACGTGCGTCCCGGAGAAACCGTGGCGCTCGTCGGCCCTTCGGGCAGCGGCAAGACCACACTGGTGGGTCTGGTGCCGCGCTTCTACGATGTGCAGCAGGGGTCGGTGCTCCTCGACGGAGTGGACGTGCGCGAATATCGCTTAACCGATTTGCGCTCGCAGGTGAGTATGGTCAGCCAGGATGTGGTGCTGTTCAACGACACCATCCGCAACAACATCGCCTTCAACGCCATCGGCAAAACCGATGCCGAGGTGGAGGCCGCGTCGCGTGCCGCCAACGTCATGGAGTTCGTGGATCAGCAGCCGCAGGGGTTCGATACGCAGCTGACGGATCGCGGGCAGAATTTCTCGGGCGGCCAGCGGCAGCGAATCTCCATTGCACGCGCGCTGCTCAAGGACTCGCCGGTGCTGATTCTCGATGAGGCCACCGCGGCCCTTGACAATGAATCGGAGCGCCGCGTGCAACAGGAATTGGCCGTGCTCATGCAGGGGCGCACGACCTTGGTCATTGCGCACCGCCTCTCCACCGTCGAGGGCGCCGATCGGATCATCGTGCTCGATCACGGCCGGATCGTGGAGATGGGCACCCATCAGGATCTACTGGCGCGCGCTGGCCTCTATGCGGCACTTCACGGAACGCAATTCAGCTATTGAGCGACACTACAGCCATGTCGGTGCAGTCCTGGTTCAACGATATTTGGTACCGCCGCGCCCGTCCCCCCTTGTGGCTGATACCCCTGTCCTTGGCCTATGGCGCCGGCTCGCGGTTGCGCCGCAAAGCGTACACCTTGCGCCGGCCTGAGCCGCTGTTGCGACCCGTCATCGTAGTGGGAAACTTAAGCGTCGGGGGAACCGGCAAAACCCCGCTGGTTTGCTGGCTGGTGGCGCAATTGGCGGAACGCGGCCTGAAGCCGGGCGTCGTGACCCGGGGCTACGGTGGTTCGAACCGCGGCTTGCTGCTGGTCAAACCGACGGATGACCCGCATGTCGTCGGCGATGAGTCGATATTGTTGGCGCGCCGGACGAACGTGCCGGTCGCCATCGGGCGCAATCGGCGCGCGGCGTCGCAGTTGCTGATCAACGCCGGCTGCGACGTCGTGGTGAGCGATGATGGGTTGCAGCATTACGCTCTGGCGCGCGACTGCGAAATCGTCGTGATCGACACCGATCGCCGCTTCGGCAACGGCAGACTGCTGCCCGCCGGGCCGCTGCGCGAATCGCCGGCACGTCTGCGCGGTGCCGACGCCATTGTACTCAACGGCGGCGGGATCAACAGCAGCGGCACGGAAAACGCGGTTCCCGGACTGCCCTCGGCGGCGATGAACATGCGGCTGGACGCGAGCTTCGCCATTGAGCTGAAGCATCGCACCGCCAAGGCTTTGAGCGCGTTTGCCGGTCAATCGGTGCATGCCGTTGCCGCCATCGGTAATCCGCAGCGCTTCTTCGACATGCTGCGCTCGCGCGCCATCGATGTCGTGCCGCATCCGTTGCCGGATCACGCGCATCTGCGGGCCGAGAATATTTTCTTTGACGACGATCGGCCGGTGCTCATGACCGAGAAGGATGCCGTAAAATGCGCCGAAATTGCCGGCCCTCAACATTGGTACGTACCGGTCCGTGCCGTGTTTCGCACCGAAGAGGCCGCGGTGCTTCTCGACATCGTGATGAACCACATTCAGCGGCGCGCCGCCGCCGCCTAGGGATACATGGATAAACGACTGCTTGAACTCCTGGTGTGCCCGATCTGCAAAGGACCGCTGCGCAGCGCAGGCGCGGGCAACTCTCTCGAACTGGTTTGCCGCGCGGATCGCCTGGCGTATGCGGTGCGCGAGGGAATCCCGGTGATGTTGCCGGAAGAGGCCCGCGTGCTCAGCGCGGATGATCCACTGCTGGACACATAAACTGAACAACGCGTTTCACGTCATTATTCCGGCGCGCTTCGCGGCGTCGCGGCTGCCGGGCAAGCCGCTGCTCATGATCGGAGAGCAGCCGCTGATTCAATGGGTGTGGCGGCGAGCGCTGGCGAGCGGCGCCGCCTCGGTGCTGGTGGCGACCGACGATGAACGAATTCGCAGCGCCGCGCGTTCCTTCGGCGCAGATTGTCTGATGACATCGCCGCATCACGCCTCGGGCACCGATCGAATCGCCGAGGTGGTGCGCTTGAGAGGTTTCGCCCCCGAGGATGTCGTGGTGAACCTGCAGGGCGATGAACCGCTGATGCCGGCAGAGATGATCGTCGGCGTTGCGCAAGCCGTGCAGGAAGTTGCGCGGACCGATATTGCAACGGCGGTGGCGCCCATCCAGACGCTGCAGGAATTCCTCGATCCGAATTGCGTGAAGGCGCTGCGCGCAGTGGACGGACGCGCGCTGTACTTCAGCCGTGCGCCGGTTCCCTGGCCGCGCGACCGCATCACGGCCGATAAACCCACCGACTTCACCGGCGCCTGGCGTCACATCGGCATTTACGCTTACCGGGTGAGCAGTTTGCTGCGCTTTGCCGGGTGGCCGCCGACGCCGCTCGAGATGGCCGAGAAACTCGAACAGCTGCGCGCGTTGGAACACGGCATGCACATACATCTCGTGGCACTGCCCACGGTACCGCCCGCCGGTGTGGATACGCCCGAGGACCTGGATCGCGTCAGGGCGCTGCTTGCACAATAAGCCCTTCCGAGTGCTTTTCGTCTGTCTCGGCAATATCTGCCGCAGCCCCACGGCGGAGGGCGTGTTGCGGCATCTCGCCGCGCAGGAGGCGCCACGGCTGAAGGTCGAGATTGATTCCGCGGGCACGGCTGACTATCACATCGGGGCTGCGCCGGACCCGCGCAGCCAGCGTGCGGCCCTGGGGCGCGGTATCGATATCAGTGGTTTGCGAGCGCGCCAGGTCAGCGAGCACGACTTCATGCGCTTCGATCTCATCCTGGCGATGGATCGGGCGAACCTGCGCGAGCTGCGGTCGTTGCAACCCGACCGGGCGAGCGCACGGCTCAAGCTGTTCATGGAGTATGCCCCCAGCCTTGGCGTGCTCGAGGTGCCCGATCCTTACTACGGCGACGCCAGCGGCTTTGAGGTTGTCCTCGATCTTGCCGCCGCCGCGTCGCGCGGTCTACTCGCGTCCCTACAGGAACGTGCGTAGCAGCCAGTACAGGCCTCCGGACAGCGCGATGGACGCGGGCAGCGTCAGCACCCAGGCCGTCAGTAGATTGCGAACAGTCGACCACTGCAGTCCGGAATGATTGGCCACCATGGTTCCGGCAACCCCCGAGGAGAGCACATGTGTGGTGCTGACCGGTAGACCGTACATTTCGGCGGCGCCGATGGTGGCCATGGCAACGAGTTCCGCCGATGCGCCTTGCGCGTAGGTCAAATGCGTTTTACCAATCCGCTCGCCGACCGTGATCACGATTCGCTTCCAGCCGATCATCGTGCCCAGCCCCAATGCAATGGCAACTGCGACCTTGACCCAGGTCGGAATGAATTTGGTGGAGTGATCGAGCTGTTTCTTGTATGCGTCGAACGATTTCTTGTCGCCGTCCGCTATGCTCAACGACTTGGCTTTACCCAGGTAGCGCAATCCTTCGCTCACCAGGTACATCTCATTGCGAATATTGACCATCGACGCCGGCGGAACCTTGTCGATCGAACCATAGTCGCCCACCTGCTGGGCGATCGTGGCGGCCATTGCGCCGAGCGCTGGCAGGCCCTGCGCGGTCACGGTGCGCGTGCGCACCATCTCCAGCACGGCGGCGCGCGGATCGGCCGGCGCCGCGCCGACGCCGTAGTGCGAAAGCGCCGTCTGCGCTTGGACGGAGGCCGCCATGAATGTCGCGACGTCTTTCTCGTGCATGGTGCGATTCAGGGCATAGGCCGTGGGCACGGTGCCGATCAGGATCAGCATGATGAGTCCCATGCCTTTCTGGCCGTCGTTGCCGCCATGAAAGAAACTCACCCCGGTACAGGTCAAGATCAGCAGGCCGCGAATCCACAGCGGCGGCGGCTTGTTGCCCTCGGGTTCTTTGTAAAGGGCGGGGATCCTGATCACCGCCTTGAGTATGGTGAGCAGCAGCCACGCCGCGCTGAAGCCGATCAGCGGCGAGAACAACAGCGTTTGCCCGATCTTGGAGGCCTGGCTCCAATCCACACCGCTGGTGCCGTTGGCGCTCGCGGCCATCAGCTGGTTCATGAGTCCGACGCCGATGATGGAGCCGATGAGGGTGTGCGAGCTCGATGAGGGCAGCCCGAAATACCAGGTCCCCAAATTCCACACAATGGCGGCAATCAGCAGCGCAAACACCATGTCGAATCCGGCGCCGCTACCCACTTGCAGGATCAATTCGACCGGCAATAGCGACACGATCGTGAAGGCGACTGCGCCCGTCGAGGTCAGCACGCCCAGGAAATTGAAGGTACCCGACCAGAGGACTGCCAAATTCGGCGACATCGAGTTCGTGTAGATCACGGTGGCGACCGCATTGGCCGTATCGTGAAAGCCGTTGACGAATTCGAAACCCAACGCGATGAACAATGCCACGCCCAGCAGTACGTAGGGATACACGCGGGTATCGCGCACCACCGACAGGTCGTCTGCCAGGTGATAGCCGGCGTAGGTGACGCCGATGATGACCACGACGATTGCAAGAACATTGAACCAGGGATTGGTCTTGTGTCCGCTGAGCTTCGAAGGTGCGGGCGGCTTGCTGATTCCCATCGGCGCGTCGTCGAGCGCGGATATATTGCTCATTATTTTGCATCCAGTTGAAAATGGTGCGGAACCCGGACTTATAGGTCCGTAATATGACGATTGGATGACAGCCGGAATCTTCGCCAGCCAGAGTCTTCGATGCCCTTCACCATCTCCCATGCCGCCGCTGTACTGCCGTTCTCGCGTCTGCTCGCGCGCTGGCAGCTGCTGTCGGCCGCCGTTATCGGGGCAATGGTCCCGGATTTTCGCGTGTTTCTGCCATGGCGCCTGTGGCGCATGGAAACGCACAGCGCCCTGTCTTTGTTGATCTTTTGTCTGCCGGTAGGCGTGATTGTCTACTGGCTGTTCCAAAGCCTGGTGAAGACTCCGGTCCTGGAGCTGTTACCCGAAGGCGCCTATGCCCGCTGGCGCCCCTTCGCTGCGCCGGCGAACATTCGCAGCGCGCGTCAATGGGTGTTCGCCTCCTGCGGGGTACTGGGAGGAGCGCTCACCCACCTGGTGTGGG
>Ga0210402_10000449_pt1 | contig 46126 bp, 63 predicted proteins | sample IncBWC7MmetaG_FD_161055 | JGI IMG/M metagenome (GOLD analysis project Ga0210402, IMG submission 161055) | Forest soil microbial communities from Barre Woods Harvard Forest LTER site, Petersham, Massachusetts, United States - Inc-BW-C-7-M | ecosystem: Environmental > Terrestrial > Soil >... | reverse complement strand
CGCGGGCCCCGTCTCCCCGCCGACCTTCTCGGGCACCGCGAATCAGACGACCAGCTCGACCAGTGGCGGAACCCCGGCGGGCACGAACGGCACAACTTCGATCACACCGACCGGCACGATCGCATGGCCCGCGGGCGTGCCGACCAACTCGACGGCGAGCTTCACACCGACCGGCACGATCGCATGGCCCGCGTCGGTGCCGACGAACTCGACTGTTTCCTTCACCCCGGCGGGCACGAACAGCACCACGACGACCGGGGGCACCGCGATCACGGCGACGGCAACCACGGCGATTGTCGTCAGCACGGGCAGCGGCAACAGCGTCTCGAACAACACGCACACGCACCCGAGCCATACGCACACCGTTCCGGCCGAGACCTTCTCAGGATCCGCGGGCACCGTACCGGCCGAAACAATCTCCTGGCCTGCGTCCGTTCCAATACTGAATGGTAGCTTAGGCACGATCCCGGCCGAAACAATTTCCTGGCCCGCTGGTGTGCCCGCATTCAGCGGCGCATCGGTCACCGTTCCGGCCGAGCCCTTCACCGGATCCGCGCTCGCCGGACATACGCACACCTTGACGCCCTCGGGCACGGTGAGCCAAGCTACGTTCTCGGGGAATGCGTTCAATCCCGCGCCCCCGTGGGTGAAAGTGATTTTTTGTTCGAAGAATTAGTGACCTTCGCCGCTCGCCTTCGGTGATCTATTCCCCCCGCCAGGCGGCCGCTAGCGTTGAGAGCATCCTCCCCCGTATTTCACCCCAACGAGGATGCCAATGCTCACGAAACTGCGAGCGCTCAAAGCGCTCTGGAACGACACGCCCCATGTGATTCAGGCGGGCGTGCTGATTTTTATCGGCAGCGCAACCGGCGCGGTGACGCACTACTTCACCGATTCGGATCCCTGCTTCAACTGGACGTGTCTGCGGCACCTGGCGGGCAGCGCTCTGCATGGCGGCGTGACGGCCGCAGTTGCTTTCTACCTGCTGCCCTCGAACAAAGCCGCGATTCTGGCCGAGATCTCGAAGGCAGCCCCCGAGGCCGAAACACCGAAGCCATGAACACGACAACGATCGACGCGAAGTTTTGCGCGTTCTGCGGACATGCAGCGCACCCCGAGGGCGTGCGCTGCACGCTCTGCCGCTGCAAGGGTAAGCCTGGCTTTTTGCGGAACCTGGGCAACCAGCTCGGGGAGTTCCTGTTCGGCGGCAATCGGTGAAGCTGTTAAAGATCAAGCCGCTCTATGAACGGAAACCGTTCTATCGCGAGAATTACCCCGAGGCGGATCCGGCGCTCAATATTGCCTACGCCAAGATCCGGCTCCTCTGGCGCGTGGTCGCGTTTACGCTTACCATTTCGGGAACGACCTTTGGCGTGATGGCCTGGGCGATCAAGTTTTTTCTGCCGCTAATTCTTAAAGGCATGGTGGCAAAGTGACGATCGACCAGATCATCGAGCGGATCCTCGACGAAGAAGGGTTCCGGTTCACCAACGATCCCGCGGATCCCGGCGGCCCGACGAAGTACGGCATCACGCAAAAGGCGCTCGCCGCCTGGCGCGGGCACCCGGTCTCGGCCGATGACGTGCGGGCGCTGCTGATGGATGAGGCCGCGAAGATCTACCGCAAGCGCTACTACCTCGATCCCGGCTTCGACCAGGTGAATGCGCTCGCCCCCGACCTAGCCGCCAAACTCACCGACGCAGGCGTGAACGAAGGCGACGAGACGGTGATCGAGTTTTTGCAGCGCGGGCTCAACGCCTTCAACCAGGGCGGCAAAGCCTATCCCGACATCGAGGTCGACGGCAAGATCGGCCCGGCCGTGATCGCGGCGCTGACCACGTTTCTGCGCGCGCGCGGCACCGAGGGCGAACCCGCCCTCATTCGCGTCGTCAACTGTTTGCAGGGTGCCCGGTATATCGAACTCACCGAGCGCAACCCCAGCAATGAGCGATTCGCCTTCGGGTGGATCGCAAACCGTATTTCATAAGGAGAACTCTAATGGCAGACAGCACCGTCACCAAAGTTAAAAACTTCTTCGAACACCTCGACACCGCTATTCATGCGGGTTTGGCGAAGGTTTTCGGGCAGCCGGCACTCGACACATTCACCGCGACGATCAAAGCAATTCTCACCGATGACACGCGCGTCATCTTCGAGGATGCGATCAACGCCGCGGAAGCAGTCGGCGGATCCGGCCCGAGCAAACGCGCCGCAGCCTTCGCGAAGATCGAGACCGATCTCGTTGCCCAGGGCATCGCCCTTTCGCACGCAGCGATCAACCTGGGAATCGAAATGGTCGTCAATCTCCTGAAGGCCAAAGAACCCCACACGGCGGCCTAGCATGGATCCGATTCAGGGCGTCGCCAAGCTGATCCTCGGATTGTGGGAAGGCAAGAAGATCCAGAATTGGATCGTCCTGCTGTTCGAGCTGCTCTTCAGCGGCTCGATCGGCTTCCTGCTCACTTGCGGCTCGGCGTTCGCTTTGCACTCCCCTGCGATCGTCGGCATCGGCCGCGGCATGATTGTCGCGGCCGTGCTGATGCTGGCCGTTTACAACTCGAATCCGCTCACCAAAGGGATGCGGATCGTGGTTCCAAAACTCGACGACACCGAGAAGGCGATCGCCGCGGATACCCAAACGTTGCAGCACTAACGTAACCTGCCCGGCCCTTTTTTGCTTGTTTCGAACCCCGCGCGCCGGGCATGATCGCCGGGAATGTGCGACAACGGAAAAACAACCGCAGACCCATATCCGCGCACCAGGCGCGCGCCCGGCGGCGGTGAAGAAAAGATGTACGCCGAGAAGCTCTATGCCGAGGCGGGGTGCGCAGGCCGCGCCATGAGCGACGCCGAGATCCTCTCCGAGCTCTTCACCTATCACCCGCCCACGGCCGAGACTGCGCCGAAGTTTCAGGCGATCAATCAGGCGGCTAAGAATTTCGCGGAAGTGGTTTTGCAAAACTGCCCGCCCTGCGTCAACCGCTCGGCGGCCATTCACACCATCATTGAAGCAAAGATGACGGCCAACGCCGCGGTTGCGCTTGGCGGTTTGTCTCTGTGAGCCTCACCCGTAAAGAGCGCGCGATCGCGGCGAAGTATCGCAAATTTGTAAAGGCGAAGGAACGCGCCGCGGCCGACTATGAGCGCGCCGATCGGCTCGCCCTGGACATCGCCACACGCGCCGGGGGCGCGGGCAAGATCGTGCGGATCTCGGCCGAGGGCAAGGGGATCCAGGTCGTCGACAATTACCAGGCGGCCATTCTGCACCCGAAACGGCAGCCGGACCAGATGCCGAAAGCCTGGGCGCACGCTGCGGTGCGGCAATTTGAATTTGAAGAAGTGAACGTCTAAAAGTTTTCCTCGTTCGGGGGAGTGGGGAGAAAGGGAACGGCTCGCGGCTCACGCTGCGGGCCGTTTTCTTTTTCAGCTCGCAGCCCGCAGTCGCCGCGGCGGCAGGATCTCCGCTGCTGGCAGATTGGCGTTGATCTCGGCTTCCGAGATCTGGCCCTCGCGCTCGATCACCAGTTCGAACATGCGCCCCATCGCGGCCTGGGTCTCGACGCGATGCATCCCCGTGAGGTTGCGGACCATGTGGTAGGCGCTGAGGTTGAAGAAGTCCCACTCCTCGGGGCTCGGCTTCACGGCCATCACCATCACACACGACGGGCAGATGTACATCGTGGGCGCGGCGGCTTTTCGCCGCGGCTTCACGCCGATTGTTTGGCAGAACATGAAAACCGAGATCCCCGTGTCGGAGACCTCGACGATTGCTTTACAGCGGCGGCAGGTAGTGCGGTCACGGTTGGCCATCAGCTTCCTTTCCTGGGCGTGCTAGCACGTGCTAGCACGAACTTTACACGGCCTCGCCCCCAGGGCCACGGGGATTTTAGAGCGGGAAGGAAAAATCGGGAACCTGAGTCGTTAACAGCAGGGCGATTTTCTCCCCGGTTTTGCACCGCGGGGTTGGTGTTGCATTTGGTGTTGCAGTTGCTTCGCCGCTTCAACAGGCGAGGTTTTGATCTTGATCTTCGCAGGGGGCGCGCGTTCTTGGCGCGCTCCGCTTGGTTTTGATCTGCCGACTAGAGCGCCGCGTTCTTGGCGGCGCACCTTCCTGGTGTTGATCTCGCCGGTTGCTTTTAATGGTTCAGTTTCAAGATCAAAACCCAGATCAAAACCTCAATTCGGAGGGCACCGTGCCCATAGGAGTGGGGCACCGTGCGCCAGGCAATAGCGCACCATGCGCCATGACTAGGGGCACGGTGCGCTAGGGTATGGGCACGGTGCGCCATGCTCCCGCCGTTTTGCACAGGTTTTACGCGGGTTTCGAACAGGGTTCCCCGGCGGGGGTGTGGATTTTTAGGGGGGGTGCTTCGTTTGCGCTTGACAGTGCAAAACGGTTTACGGTAGGGTCACTGTCATGGAAAACCGTTTATGCGCCGCCAGGGATTGCGAGGTGCTCTTCGAGCCGATTCGCGAAATCCAGCTCTACCACTCGAAGAAATGCAAGAACCGCGAAGCCTTGCGCCGCTATCGCGAGCGCCAGGGCCATCCGCCGAGTCTCCCCCCGAACAAACCGCCCACGCGGACGATCGCCGCGCGGAGAAGCCGGGGAACGCCGAACCCGGCTTTGCGGTTGCGCCCGGCCGCATCGCGGTCGGCTGAATCTTCCCGGAAAGGGCTCGCCGCCTGAAATTAAAAACGGCACGGATGTGATGATCCGCGCCGCTTGCAACGAAGTCGAGAACCCTTGCGAATGGCCCCAACAGCGTCAGAATACCCCAACCCGAACGGCTCGGCTAGTAGGAAAAAAGAGCCCGTGCCGATCGAGTCCGCGCCCCGTAACAGCGCGGCCCCGCTGCGGTTTGAAGTCTGGAAAAAGAAACTTTCCCCCAACGAGAAGCTCGTTCTGCTCGCCATGTTCGAGCACTCGAAAACCGGGGAATGGATGTACGCCTCGCTGGGCCGAATCGCTGCTTACTGTTCTCTCAGCCGTTCCACCGTCCGCAGAATTCTCCACGGCGACCAGAAGCGCGCCACGATCGGCCTGATCTGCCGCCGTGTCGTCGCGCCCATTGCCGCGGCCAAGCCAGGCCGCCGCCGCCCCGCTACCTACCGTCTGCAACCCGATGCCGCACCCGACGATCCGCGCGTGCTCGAATTCCTGGGCACCCCGGAACAGCAACCGATGGTCTTCCCGGAAGACGAGATCGCGATCCGGGATTGGATCAAGAAGCACGGGGATGCGTGGGCGCAGACGATCGCGCAGGTGACCGCCGCAGCGCCCAACTTGGTGCGCAGGCACATCAGCGAGAGTGAGCGGCTTGGATTTTTCCGCAACATCGCACTGCAAAACGGGATGCCCGCGCGCCTGGCCGAATGTGCCTTTGCGCCGACGAGCTGGCGGCCCGAAGGTGCGAATGGGAACGGGAAAAACTAGCTAGGGGCACCGTGCCCATAGCTGACGGGGAAAGGGGGAAAGTCCCATGAGTAGCGAACGCTGCCGCACCTATAGCCCGCTGACCCTCGAAAGTTTTGAGGCCGACGGGCAGCCCGAGTGCTTCCACTGCGGGGCGCGCTTCCCGATAGATGCGAGGGTGAAGCGCACCGGCAAGTACGTCATCGTGAGCTGCGCCTGCGGCTGCCTGACTCCATTCAAGATTCAGGACGTGCCCGTAGAAAGGGCGTCCTGAATGGCTTACTCCGTGAAGATGCAACTACCGGGCGGTGCGGTCGCGATCGTGCGACTCGCTGGCAAACGGCCCGAGCCTTGCCACTGGTGCCGGTCTATGGGCACGAAGCTGTGCGATTACAAAGCGGGCGGAAGGACTTGCGACGCCCCGATCTGCGACCGGCACGCGAAGAGTATCGGCCCGAACCTTGACTATTGTCCGCGACACGCGCATCTAGCGCCGGAACAAACGCAACTCTTTCCGGCCGCGGACGGTGCCGCATGACGCGCCCGAACTCTCCGCTCGATCTACGGTGCCGCGGCTGCGCGGCGAAGCCTGGCGAAAAGTGCGCCGTCGTTCCTGATCGCTCGCTGCTGCGCCGCCGGATCCGCGCAGGTCTTCCGGTGAACGCGCATTGGATCAAGCTGCTGCCCTACTTCCACGCCATGCGCGAGCGCGACTTCGCGGCCATCCTGGCCGAGTGGGAAAAACTCGATGCGTGGGAGAGACATCTCTCGCCGGGGGGAAAGAGCGCATGAGCACACGCCAGGTCCGCATCGTTCTCGATCTCAAAGAAGCGCGCAAGGTGCTCGCCGCGCTCGAAAAGGGCGTCTATGACAAACTCACGCCCGCGCAAGCTGACGCGATCTCGGAATTCTGTTTCGAGTTCCGGTGCTCGGTCGACGAGGCATCGCAATGAGCGACCTGGGGCTCTTCCTGCACGCGATCGCGCGCGCGCTGATCCTGACCGGCCTCGGGCCGGGCTGTATAACAATTTTCTTATATTGGATTTTCGCGAGCTGGGGCGGGAGTACGGCGCAAACGGCAAAGCAGCAAGATCGGTGTCTCTCCAAACACTCCCTTGTTGATTTTGACGCGCACGAGCCCGCCCCAATACCTTCGAGAAAGGCGGCGTGACATGGCCGAGCACTACACCCGTAGCACAAATTGGGTCATGGCCCGGTGCAGCAAGTGTAAGCGCGACACGGCGCACCGCGTCGACGACCGGCGCAAAGGCCCGTGCCTGACGTGCATCGACAAGCGCGAAGCCGAGCACCAGGCCGCGAAGCGCAAGCCGGTGCAGAGTTCGATCGACTGGATGCCGCCAGCGGCGTAACGAGTCGGGGCAGAGGACTGCGCGGGAGTGAAAGCGCCCATACTGTACAAGCGCCGGGGCTGCCCCCTATTTTTGGAACGGAGGATCACATGACACCCGAACAACACCAGGCCGAACACGTTCGACTGCATCGCGCCGTCGACGAGCTGCTCGCGTGCTATCTCACCGAAACGCGCCGGGATAGCGGCCGCGGCTCGGTTCACAACACCATCCTGCAACTGCTGACGTGGAGTCACGAGAAGACCATGCAGCCGTCGGACGTTACCAACTGCCAGCATGACACGCGCGACGCGGGGGATCTTGAATCGCAGCGGCAGATGATCGTGCTCGCCCTGGCCGAGTTGGCACTTTCCCGGCCCGGCTTCGAAGAAGCGATCCGCGACATCGCCCGCTTTTACGACAATGAAGAGCTGACGCTCTTCGACTGTTTCAAACAGAACAATGCCGACCGCGTGAGAGAATCGCACGGCAATCTCGGCCCGGCGCTGCGAGCGAAGCCCGCATGAAAACTCTACGCGCGCCCGCATTCGCCTGCGGTCGTTGTGAACTGCATGGCACCGATGCGGAGCATGATCTCCACGTCGGGCAAAACCTGCCGGATCCGTTTACAGGCGTGCGCCCGCGCTCGCTGGCGCTCGGCGACTGGTGCCACCGCTGCGGGCACGTTCACGAGGGCGTCAGCGAGTGCGGCGTCGACATGGGCAGCGGGCGCGTTTGCCCGTGCCAACTGGAAGGGGTTCCGCGATGATGGCAGCAAAGTTATCCGCCGAAGGCGGCAAGGTGTGTCTCATGCTCGTGCTCGAACCCGGCAACATCGAAAAGCTGGCGAAGGGCGAGCCCATCCAAAAATGGCTCAACGAGTTCCTGCCCGAGCTGACGCGGCCGATCGAGATCCTGCTGATGTACTCGCCGGATATTGTTTGGGTTGCGCAAAAGATGCGGGCCGAGGGCGTGACCGACGCGGTGCGCATGGCCGAGATCATCGACGAGAGTCTTTCCCGGCCCCCGGTCGTGGTGCGCGACATGACGGCCGAGGAAATGAAGAAGGTCATGTGAAGACGGATCCGCGCACGCGCGTGTGGATGATCGAAGACTGCTCCAAGTCGAAGGCCCCGCTCAAAAGAAAGTGGGCGGTTTGTCACGGTCTCGGCGCGTTCAGGACGCGGAAAGAAGCAATCCTCTTCTTCCCCCAGGATGGAGTGTTCGGCGCATATCTTTACCGAACGCGGCAGTACATGCCCGTTCCGAAAGGGTAATTATGATTCTCGACGACAAAGCACGCGCAGCGCTGCGCGATCCCAGCACGCGCGCGGTCAAGATCGAACTCACGCCCGAGCTGAAAGCGAAGTATTCCCGCGTCAGCGGCCAGGTCGTCGATCTGCTGATGCGGAACACAACCGGCCCGGTCGAAGCGTATATGATTTTGAAGTTTGTTTCGGAAGCACTAGAGGCCCGCCACGGGATCCGGGCGGGCCTCATCTTGCATGAAGAAGATCCGAGCACCTAATAGCGCGGTGCCCGGAATTTTGCTACCCTGGCGGCCTTCCTGCGGTCGCGCTCCTGGCGGGCATAGATCTCGGCCGCGAGATCGAACACGGCGCGCCAGGAGACCTCATAGCGCGTGCGCGTGCCACTGAGGCGAAGGGTTGCGGTGTGGGGAAAGACCTCGACGACGATCTCGCGGTCTTTCCGCTTGTAGCGGGATGTCGCCTCAGTAGTGAAGGCGAGGCGGCTTTTGCGTTTGCTTAGGCGACTCATGGGATCCTCTTGTTCCAATAGTGGGCGCGGCCCAATGCCGCAGTCACTTACGAGACTTGCTAAAGTGGCACCGTTCTCCGCGCCCCGCTCGACCCTGACCCGCAGAGCCGAGCGCGGCGCGTGACCGCCGCGCGTGTTAGAAGGGGATATCGTCGTCGCTGATCGGCTCCCCGGCCGTATCATAGGCAACGATCGCATCATGCACCTGCAAGAGCACGGCCTCACGCGAGCCTCGGTTCTTTTCCGGGATCCGCTCGAAAGCGTGCAGGATCGCGAGCCCGCGTTCCAGTTTGTCGATTGACAGAGCTGCGGCCGCTTCCTTCGACTTGACGCCGAAAATCAGGTCGGACGCGGCGAGGCGCACATGAACCTCGTCGCTCTTGCGGCCGCCGAAGTTCATGTCGAGCGAGGCCGAGATCTCGGCAATGAGCACGTCGCGCCGGTTGCGCTCTGCGTACCATTCCGAGTTGCTGCCCTCGGGCTCGATGATCGACGCCGACGTTGCCGCGGCGTCGAGAGTGATAAACTTCCGGGTTCTCTGTGCGGCCGCGAAGTGCGGTGCGAGCGACTCCCAAACATATTTGAAATCGCCGCGCCTGTAACCGTCGCGATCAGCCCAGCGAAACACCTGCCCGTTGAGCGCCCAGGTGCGGTCTTTCGCAATCACCGCGCGATGGATGACGCGGCCCTCGTCGACGAAGAGCTTACCCTTGCGCGTGCGCGGTTTGTGTTCGAGACTCATGCGGATGACGAGATTCGGCTCGTACCCGAAATTGTTTTTCGCGCCGCCCGCCTTCATGCCCTCGCCGACCTTCACGTCCTGCACCTTGCCGTCTTCGTTGACGACTTGCTCGATCACGTCCTGAATCCGGCCGAGCACCAAGCAATGCAGTTTGGAGTTGAGGAATTGCGCGACAAAATCGTCCCACATGGCGCGCAGTTCCATGCCCCAAGTGTTCGGTTTCTGCTTCTGCAACGTGCGGATGATCTCGATCCAGATCTTTCCGAGCTCGACCGCCCACACACACGCACCCTCGCGCTCGGCGCGCTTGATGTCTTGCAACATGGCGGCGAACGTGGGCACGGTGTACTGCACCAGCTTGACGCCCTCGCGCTCGAAGATGACCGGATCGAGATACTGCCAACCGAGTTCCGGGTCGGTGACGTGAACCGGCGCGCCCGCGTGGTGCAGCTTCGAGAGTGCAACGGCGAACAAAGCAGCCGACGAAGTTTTGCCGGTGCCCTGTTCGCCCATGAATCCGGCCTTGACGGGTATGATCTGCGGTTTCTGGTTTGGAATGATTAGATGCGGTTGAGGGGGAAAGTTAGGCTGCTGATGTGCGCTTGCCATTGGAGTGCTCCTTTTTGGGTTGTGAAGTGTGGAATTGCTTGACCGCGGCATCGGCGTGAAGAAACGCGGAACGCGCGAGCGTAAGATCCTCTAGAATTTCGTCGAGCGTGAGGGCCTCTTGAAAAAGAATGATGTCGCCGACCGTCGAGACCAGGGCGTAGGCGGCGCGATCGCGCTCGGCGCGCAGCCGAGTCGCTTCGCGATCCCACGCGCCGCCCGCGGCCAGCAGCGGGCGGTTCACTGCCGCACCGCCTTGTCGATGGCAGCGAGAACCCGAGTTTGCAAAGCAGATAGGTCATCGGGATGCAACCGCGGAGCGACGGGAATATGCTGGCTCGCGTCGACAAGCGCAGCGAGCAGATCCGGCGCGGCGGCGATCAGCAGCGCGTTGGCAACATCCGGCTGACCAGTCGGCCCCGTAACATAGTGGCGGCAATTGTCGTCGCCGCAAAGCGTTAGATCTGTTAGGTAGCAGATCGCGCCGCCCTGAGCGTCGAACACGCCGCACGGTTCGGAATCGCCATCGTCGAACTGCCACGGGCCGGGCGTGTGCTTATGCGACATGAGACACCCCCGAGAGACCAGCGGCCCGCGACGGTGCGACCGTCGCGAGCCCTTTCATTTCGGCCATCTTCTCGCCGAGCGTCCAAAGCGCGCGGTTGAGTTTCACGTCCTGGTCGATCCCCTTGATCTCGCGCGTCGTCGTAGCGCGACGGCGGCCGTTCTCGATCGCGTAGCCGGTGACGCCGCCCTTCACGACGTTTTCCTGCACGCGGTTGAAGGTGTGCCAAAGATCCGCGCCCTGGTCGGCCGAGCGCCGCGGCCGCAGGAGTTGCTCGGCCGTGATCGGCGTCGTGACCTGCCCCTCCGAATCGCCAAAGCGCACGGTGCGCGCGGCCTCGGCGAAAACTTTCTGCTCGGGTGCGGTGAGAACCAACTGCCCCCAGGTGCGCGACGTTTCGAGCGCGAGCGCGGATTCCTTCACCACGCGATAAGAGCCCTCGATTACGTTGTCGAGGATGTTCCCGGAATGGGTCACGCGCACGCTACCCGTCGGCCCGTCGCTGACCATCATTCCGTTACCGCAGATAAGACGCCAAAGCGCGGCGATCAGATTGAAAGCGCTGGTGCCGTCGTGCGCGTTGACGACGACGACTTCGGGCACAGAGTCGCCGACCTGCAAGCCGAGGCGCTCGCTCGCATGGCGGAAGCGAATCAAGTGTTTAGTGAACGCTTCTTTCCCGGCGATCTTGGTGCTGCTCTGTTTTGCGGCGAAGGGGAGAAAGCCTTCTTTCATCATGCCGCGGATAATTTCCGAAGTTGGAATGTAGGTGTAGCGCGCCGAGCGCGACTCGTGGGCGGAAGTGGCAAAGGCGGAAGGAACCATCTGTTGTAGTTGGTCGATTGTTAGCGGTTGGTAGTTCATGGCAAAGCTCCGGGCCGTAAGTGACGGCAAGACAATTTTATCCTTACCCCCTAAGCATGTAAAGGGAAAATGGCAGAAAAACGACCGAATTCCGACCGAATTCCGCCACTTTTCGGCCAGTTTGCCACCTTGCTAGGCCCCTAAGCACCGTGGTACGCTGCCCGAATGGCAAGCAAAGTGCTAACGCGCGACTTTTTCGTGAAATCTGGTGCCGAGGGCGGCCGGAAACGGGCGAAAAACCTCACCAAACCCGAGCGGAACGCGATCGCCAGGCGCGCCGCGGCCGCCCGCTGGGCGAAGCGCCGACCCAAAGTCGCAAAACCGACGTAACTTGCCCCCCCGCCCGTTCCAGATGCTACGTTAGGGCCTTCCCCGGCATCCCGCGCCATGCGGTGACCCCTAGACCTAGAGGCTACGTGTCTCATCCGCTGCGACGTACCGTCCGAGTTTTGGCTCACTATCAGGCGTTGGATTGCCGGACGGCCGCGCAAGTTCGCGAGGAAATCGCCGACCTGCTCGTCGCCCGGTTGGTTGCGGTGCGGATCTCGCGGAAGCTCATCAAGATGCTGCCGCCCGATTCGGTTTGCCTGGCAGCATCGAAGTTTCTACCCCCGACCGTGCGCAACATCCCCGACAAGATGCCCCCGAGAGAAGTTGCAGGAACCTATTTTCAACCGCCGCGCTCGATCTCCTGGCAGCTCGCGCACCGGACGGTAACGTTCTTCGACCATGAGTACCGCTTACCAACCCGGAATGACGCTGCGCGAGATCGCACTCGCGGCGCTGCCGCAGCCGCGTCCGCTTCGGGGAACGGGTCTGTGCCGATCCTGCACGCGGAACCTGAAGGATGCGCACGAGTTTGATTCCCAGATCTGGGGCTGCTTCGAGTGTGGAGCTGCGCGCGGTTGGGGCTTCGGCCTGCCGTTCGATGCGAAGCTGCACCCTGAGCTGCGGTGCAAGCGCTGCGAGTGCGCGACCAGGCACGGGTTCGTCGGTGTTATTGGGCGCACGTTGTAATTGCGATGTCCGAGTTTATTGAACTCGGACATTTTTTGGTTCTTTTCTGGAAAGCAAAGCTGCCCCACACATTCAAAATCGATCAGATATTGCAGCTCCTCGACGCAGCGAAGCGCGACGGCGAGCTGCCCTGGTTGCTCATCCTGGTGACGTTCCTGCACGCATTGCGAAACTCCGAAGCCGTTGGATTGAAGGCACATAACGTCGTCGGCGAGCGCCTCGTCGTGAAACGCAAGAAGGGATCGAACCCGGTCGACGACGAGTTATACGTGAGTGACAATCCGCTTCTAAATGAACGCGAGGCCCTGATTGCTTTAGCACGCCGCACGCGAGGAAACCAAAAGCTGTTTCCGATCTGCGAGCGGACGTTCCAGCGCTGGGTTCACCGCTACGGCGCGGCCGCTGGATTGCCGGAATTGTGGGCGCATCCGCACACTTTGAAACACTCGATTCTCACGTATCTCCGTCAAACGATGGGCCTTGACGAAGTGCAGGACCGCAGCGGGCATGTCAGTCTCGACTCTCTGCGCATTTACTTAAAACCCGATAAGGCGGCCACTGACCAGCAGGTGAGGGACGCCCTCAATAGGGTTGCTTTCGTATGATTCTTTGCTTTTCCCCGAGACTGTTTTCCGATGAAACGCACACCACTGCCATTCCGCAAGCGCCGCAGCGACCGGGTGATCCCCGCGCCGGTGCGCCGAGCTGCGTACACGAGGTAACCGCATGAGCCCGCTTTACAACACGCAGGTGCCGCCCCCGGCGCTGTTCTCCAACTACCCGCAGAACACTTTCCCGCTCTTCAACGGCGAAGTCGTGCTCGCGGGCCAGTTCTCGCAGCAGGTTCACATCCCGCCCAACCCGACCGGATCCGCCGACCGGCGCGCGCGCTTCGTGATTACTTTCGACGCTGACCCTGGGGCGTTCGAGTTCGACATCATGGAGTCGGACGACGACCTCGGGCAAGGCACCAACGGTTACACCGAGGTGCCGGTGAGCGCTGTAATCAACGCGCTCAATCCCGGCTCACCTGGCGGCGTGTTTATTGCGACCGTCGACCTCGAAGTTTTTCAAGGGCAATTCTGTTTGCTCTACTGCCGCACGGCACCGGCGAACAACCCGCTGCATACGAAGGCCGTCGTTACAATTCGGTAGTTGCCAAGCACAAAGTTCAATTTAACGAGTTACAGTAACGCGATGAGTTTCGGTCCCGACATGGCGCGCGGTGCAGCTCTGCGAGACGGGCTCACGATCTTGATCTGGCTCGCGCTCGCCGTCGCAATTGGCTTCGGCCTTTGCAAGCTGGTGGGCTGATGGACGAGACCGTTGTTTGGACGATCATTACGCTGATCGCTTTCATTGCAGTTTTGTGGGTGTGCGGCTCCCCAGGGAAGCATTCCTAGTATAGAACGACCGACGCCGAGGCCGGCGACTTTCAATGCAAACACTTCACTCACTCAACATACGGCGGGAAGAGCTGCGCGCGAAGATCCGCGCCATCCACACCGCCCGCGGCCGCGACATCAAGACCGTGATCGTGAAGGTCTTCGAGCCGGGCAACAAAGTTGTGCGCACGCGCCGCTGCTCGGCCCTCAAGGGCCAGCGCTGGAAAGAGCAAGGCATTCAGCAGCTCCTCGAATTCATCGCAAGCGAGATCGAGCGTGCCATGCCCCTCGAAGAGTACGAGCTCGTCGAGCTGGGTCGCGATCGCTTCAACTTTGTGCATCGCGGATCGCGCGCCGCGGAACTTGGCCTCGAACTCGGCGCGCTCGAAGCTGCGGCCGAAGAAACTTCCGAACAGGTGCCCGCGTAATGCAACGCATCCTGGTGCGCGAAGCGACACACGAAGAGATCTTCGGCAAGATCCCATTCTGGGCACCCCAAACGCCCGACGGCGATCTTCTCGATCAGAACATGCTGAAGCAGCGCGACACAACCGTGTTCGCGGCCTTCGACGAGACCGGCGTCCTCGCCTTCCTTCCGGTGCAGCAACCCCTCATGCTGGAAAATCTGATCTACCGCCCAGGGCTAACGCTGCGCACGACTGCGCTCGCAACCGCGCGCCTCGGCGAGCACGCCCTCGAAGAGACTTATCGACGTGACGCAGGCGAAGCGTATTTCCTTTGTCGCAACGTTGAAACGCTCCGCTTTGCCGAGCGTCATGGATTCCGCGAGCTGCCCGCCGCTTTGACCGTGCGGCGACTCAATCTTAGGGAGACGTTTGGTGCCTAGCGGCGGCCCGCGCACTCCTGGTATTGATCCCGCCACTGGTCAACCAAAAAAGATGGGTCGGCCGCGGAATGAAACTCCAACTGGCCCGATCATGGGCAAAGGTTTCGCGGTGCGCGTGTTCGGCCGCATCAAGGAACTGAAGCTCAAAGCGCAGTACCTCAAAGACGACCAGGACAAGGCGATCGTCATCAAGAGCGCGGAAGACTATGCCCTCGACATCCTGGCCGCGCAGGACGAGTGCGCGACGACGTTCTTCAAATACTGCATTGACCGGATCGAAGGCAAGCCGGTGCAACCAACGTTCCAGAAAGACACGCGCGAGAATCAGCGCCCCGAGGTAGATTTTGGCGACATCCTCATGCCCGCCGCGCCCAGTGGTCAGCCTGGCGCGTCTGGTAAGCCCAACTGACAAGCAGCGTGAATTCCTTGAAGCGATCGCAACCCATGATTTCGTGCTCTATGGCGGCGAAGGCGGCGGCGGCAAGAGCTACATCTTGCGCTGGTGGCTTGTGTTGTTCCTCATCTGGACCTACAAGGTGCTCGGCCTGCGCAACGTCCGCGTTGGCCTCTTCTCCGAAGACTATCCCACACTGCGCGACCGCCAGATCATCAAGATGCGGTCGGAGTTCCCGCACTGGCTCGGCAACCTCACCAAAGGCGAGACCTGGGATTTCACCCTGCACGAAGAGTACGGCGGCGGGCAGATCGCGCTCCGCAACCTCGACGATCCCAGCAAGTACGCTTCGTCCGAGTTCGCGGCGATCGCCGTCGAAGAGCTCACCAAGAACCCGCTCTCGATCTTCAACGATCTGCGCTGGCGCATCCGCTGGCCTGGCATCTACCGAAAACCTTTTGCGGCAGGCGCGAACCCTGGTGAGCCGGGCTCACTCGGCGCTGTCTGGGTCAAAAAGTATTGGATCACGAAAGAGTACCCGGCCGAGTTCTACGCCGACGCAGCCAGCGGCCGCAAGGACATCACTAAAGAGTTTAAGTTCGTCGCAGCCAAAGCCAGCGACAACCCGCACCTCGATGATTCATATTGGGAACGTCTGTTATCTCTCCCGCCGGACATGGCGAAGCGTGTCGCGCATGGCGATTGGGACGCGCCCGTTGGGCTCTACTACCCCGAGTTCAAAAAAGACATCCACGTTATCCCGCACGCTCTTGCAATGGCCCGCGTCGAGCGCTGGCACCAGCGCTTGCTATCCGGCGATTGGGGATACGATCACCCGCACGCCTTTCACTGGCACGCCAAGAACGAGCTCAAAGAGATCACGACGCATTGGGAGCTATGGGACCGGCAGATAGGCGAGAAGGAAGTCGGGCAGCGGATCACCGCGGCCGAATCGCAGTTTCACAACCTCGCGAAACTGTCCGGGTTTGTATTCTCGTGGGATGCGGGCAAGTTGTCGCCGCGTGCCTCGCAAGATCAGCCGAAGTCGATCGAGAAGATGATTTCCGAAGGGCTCGGCCCGCGGATCCCGCGGCCATACCCGACCGACTCGACGCCGGGGGTACGGCTGATCCGGGCGCGCCTGGCTTCGCAGGTGTTGCAGGCGCGGACCTGGTTTATCTCGGATGCGTGCCCGAAGCTGATCCAGTCGATCGAGGAACTCTACCGCGACCCAGATCACACCGAGCAGGTGCTCAAGGTCGATTTCGACGGGCAGTCGATCGGCGACGATCCTTACGACTCGGCCGTTGCAGGATTGCAACGCATGATCGGCGTGTCGCACAAGCCGGACGAGGTGAAGATCGAGGAAAAGATCCAGGCCGTACGCGAGCAGTTCGCAGCGCGCGCCGAGCCGGTGAAGATTGGCGACCCTGATTTTTTCTCACAGTTCGGCGGCAAGAAAGCGGACAAACCGAAGCGATGATCGACTTCCCCCAATACGCGCACAGTTCAACCGATGAATCCAACGAGCACGATGTCGAGTTCCGACGAGTACACGCCGCCCGCGTTCGCCCTGCCCGTTTCCGCAGCGCGGCCGAAAACGGCGGGCGTCAGGATCCTCGCACCCGGCGGTGAAATCGGCTACGTGCCCGAAGAGCAGCTCGCCGCGGCGATCGAGGCCGGTGCGATCGTGCTGACGGCCGAGAAGATGCGCGAAATGCGACAAGCAATCTTTATGGAACACAATTTATTCCAGTCGAAACAGCGGAAGCCCGCAAAGCCGCGGCACAAGCAGAAGTCGCTTTGGAAGGGCGGGAAGAAGTGACGGCCACGATCGCCGTCGCCCAATGGCGCGCCAGCAAGCGGGCACGCGCTCTGCTACTGACTTCGATCGGGATGGAGATTGATCGCGTGATTGACGAAACGTCGACCGGCGTCGTCGACGTGAAGGTAAGCGCGCCGCATGGCAGTGAGGTGAGCGAATGCTCTGTGCCCTAACCTTCATCGCCGGGTTCCTCATCGCCTGTTGTGTGATCGGAATTTTGTTTTACGTCGGTGTCATGGTGCATCGCTAATGATGGATCCCAATCTCAACAGCGCGCTTGTCGACCTGATCCGCGTTTGCACTTTCCTGCTTACGATCGGTGCGCTCGTTCTCGTGATGAGGTTTTGCGCATGACCGCGCTCGTGATCTGCGTGATGCTGGTGCTCTGCTTCGGCGTTGGCGCGTTCTGCGTCTTCACCAACATGCAACTCGCTGCGCAGCACGAGCGCGAGATCAAGCAGCTCATTCACGAGCGCGACCAGGCGCGCGCCGAGGCCGCCGTGTTTCGCCGTCTCGTGATTCCTAACTTTGCCCGTGCCGAAGCGATTGGCGCGGGATTGAACTCGGCCGTTGCTGCGCACCCCTCGCCGACCAGCGATACACCTGCGCGCACGCCCGAATCGGGGGTGCAGCCGATCTCAGCGTCGGCCGCGCCCTCGAAGAAACCGAATCCACTACTCAATACGCGGATCCCCTGGCGCAAGCGTTTCAAGATTGCAACCGCGCAGAACAATTCCGAGCAGCAACACACCAACACACTCGCCGCGGCCTTGCTAGCAGCCGCGAAAGCGAAGAAGGAGCAATCGAATGTCGCATCCTAAAAGGGGTGACGTTGTAAAGTATTCCGCCTATGGCCGCACGGTCAACGCGATCGTCCTGGCCGCACAGTACGGCGAGGTTTCGCACCACGGCAAGAAGGGCGAGCCGCTGCTCGATCTCGTCTTCATCGACCCAGACCGCGAGTCGGCGATCGAGAAGAAACAGATCGGTTGGTTTCCGAAGGTTTGGACGGAGCATTCCGTCGTGCACCAGTCGCACGAGTTCTCGGTCGACTACAAGCGCACGAAGGGCCTCGGCTCGCCGTCGCAGATCACGGCACACCGCGGCGCGGGCGAATGGACAGAAATCGCGACCGAAGGGCCGGAATTCCTCGCCAAGCTGCGCGCTGGTGCGTTCAAGGACGAAGAAGCACAGAGCGAAGCGGGCAAGGTGATCGAAATGCTCGGCGCTGCGAAGGTCAGCGAGCAGCTCAAGGATGCCATCACCGGCACGATCCCCGCGCTCTTCGGCGGCCTTGCACTGTGCGGGCACGTCATTCACGACGGACGGCACTACAACCCAGACGGCGGCCTGTCCGTCGACTGCAAGTACATCCCGACGCCTGGCGAGCAACAAGGCATCCCCGTCGACCATCCCGATCACCTGGCGCTATTAGAGTCGCCGAGCGGGGCGCAGGTGAAGCCGGGCGTGCCCGACGAGACCGATTACATGCTCGGCCAGGGTGTCGACGCGGAGATCACGCCGGAAGACATCGCCAAGTTCAACGAGCTATCCGCCGCGGCCTTTCCTGGCGCGCAGATCCCCGTCGTGCCCGTACCCGTCGACGGCGCAATCCTGCCGGAAGATTTCACGCCGGTCGCAGGATCGAGCGCGCTCGCTGGTTACAAGTACAACGAGGCCGAGCGCTCGTTCGAAGTCATCACCCGGCAAGGGCTGCGCTACAAACACGAGAACGTTTCGCCGGAAACTGCGCAAGCGTTCGAGCTCGCGCCCTCGAAGGGCGTGGCCTGGAACCGGCTCATCAAGGCACCGGCCGCAGCTTTGCCGCGCGAGTCGCGGCACAACGTCGCCGTCGGCAACGACGAGCTCGGCGACCGCTAGACTTTTTCACCGCAACCCCACTCTGTTCTACAGGAGCAACACAATGCCAAGACCAGGCGAAAAGATGCCACACTTTCACATGGGCAATTCCATGCTCGACGACGGGCAGACCGACGAAACCGATCAGGGCGCAGCCGACGGCAAAGGCCAGGACGACGGCGCGCAAGGCGACGGCTTCCACCATCACCAGATCGACGAGAACGAGGGCGGCGGCTACACCTCGAAGCACACCGGGCCAGACGGCAAAGTCTCGCACGGCGATCATGCCACGTACGACGACGCGAAGGCCGACATGGATCAGTGTTGCGGCCAGGGCGGCAACGACGACGAGGAAGGCATGAACGACGGGCCGGACATGGACACCGACGACGCCGAAATGAGCGCCTCGGATGACGGCAACGATGTTGCCGGGCACTATGGGCGCGCAGCCGGTCGCTAGTTTCTAGCGCGAATCTGCGTTTCTGACAATTTTTCCGCTTTAGCAACAAACCGGCGCGATCGCTCGCGCCGGATCTCACCACGAAGGAAAACCACACCATGAAAGCAACGCGCATTATCGCCTTGTTCGCGCTCTGCGTCACACTCGCCGCCTCGGCGATGGCGCAAGGCCCTTCTTTCACCTCAGCCGGTTCCGATATCTCGAAGATCGGCGGCCGCGTCTTCTTCGCCCAGGAATACAACCTGCGTGCGGCCAACGTCCGCGTCGTCGGGGGTAATACGGCGACGGGCTCGCAGAGCATCACACTCTCGACCGGATCCGTGAAACTGCAAGACGGCCGTACGGTTGTTCCGTTTGCGGTCAACGTGCCGATCACGATCGCGGACGGCAACCAAGAGACGGTGACCATCACCGCGGTGTCGAATTGTGTTCCGACCGGCCAGATCCAAGACCCGTTCAATACCCAGGCAACGCTTTGCACCGTGACGGCCTCGTTCTCGAACACACACGGCGCTGGCGCTCTGGTCTTGTCCGGCGATGGTGGATTCCTCGAAGCGATGAACGACGCCGGGAACAACGGCGGCGGACAAGTTTTCTGGTCCTACGACTGCGGCGTTGTGACGTTGAGCACTGGCGGCGCGACGACAACCATCTCGACCGGGCCGTGCGCGCTCGTGCCGAAAGCCTGGCAGAACGGCGGCGCGTCGGTGCGGGTGACAACCACGATCACCACGTCGGCGAGCTATAGCGTCGGGATCACCAGCTCGACCGCGGCATTTATCACGAGCTGCACCAGTCTGACCGCAGGCACCAACTGCGCCCTGTTCCAGACTGGCCCGGCCGCAGTTGCCGTGTCGACTTCGATCGGCACCACGCTCATCACCGCGAACGCAGCGGCGGGCGCTGGCGCAGTTCACTTGACGATCTGGGGCTGGACAGCCGCGCAAGCGACTTACTAGCGAACAGGCCCCGGCGGCGCGTGGTGCGCAGGGAGATCCTGCGACGATCACCGCCCTTTGTGCGGCTAGATGCGAATCACGCCGCCGGGCTTTCGATCATGCCAGCTATCTCAATCAAAATGCGCAGGGCGACGGCGATCGCAGAGCACGATCCTGCGAAGCTACAGAAAAAGAATCGGGGGCTGCTCAACATGACGCATGAGCAGCTCCACGATTTCGCCGCGACGCCCGAAGCAGATCTCCCCTACTCGGCACCGAAGCCGCGCAAACTCAGTGACCCGGACAAACTCAAATTCTGAGCAGCCTGGTTTTGTCGCCGGTCTCGATCCTGAGCTGCGCGAGAAGATCCGCAACTCTAAACCGCGGCCACTGACGCCCAGGCAGAAGCAGCTCGGCGAGCTCTACACGCGCTTACGGGCGCGGGCAAAGCGACTCTCAAAACATCATGGCTAAAAACTGGATCAAGAAAGCAATTCGCCATCCGGGCGCGGTGAAGAATGAAGCCAAACGCCGCGGCGTGTCGACGGCGCAGGAAGCCAAGCGCGAGGCGCACAGTTCGAATCCGCATGTGCGGGCTCGCGGGCTGCTGGCCGAGCGCTTCGAGCGCGGGGATCTCAGCCGGTGAAGACTTTCAACTTTGGCAACATGCACCTCACCCCGGCGCACATCATCAAGACAACCGCGGGCGTCGACGGCATTGTGAGCGCGGCCATGAGTCAGGCGCAAAAGCGCGCGTGGGAACTGGCGTGTGTCGTGTGCGCAGTGAGCCTCGGACACGCCAAGTTCGATCCGAACGAGTTTCCTGATCTTCCAAAACAACAATTCACGCTCGGCGGCCATCCGCTTGTCATCGACGACACGCTCGACGAGGCGGTGATCGAGTTCCGCGATGTCGATGGTATCTGCCTGGTTCGACTCGAAGCACTCGCAATTCCTTCTCTCACCTAAATGGGCGCAACCGCACAGATCGCAGACCTGCCCGTTAACGCCGCCATCCTCGGCGCGGCCGTCACCGGCACCGAGCAGCCGCAGACCTACGAGACCGTCGACGGCAAGCCCTACAAAGACGACTATTCCAACCTGATCCCCGAGCGCAAAGAACAGCTCAAGAGCGTTTGCACCAAGATGGATCAGCGCGACGAGTGGGCGCGTATGATCGAGCTGATCCGCTGCACGCTCCGCCGCTACTTCTACATCGGGATCCAACACCCGTATTGGAACGCCGACGCCGGGCAGTTTCAGATCGGCCCGAGCGGCTCGACCCTCGGTGACGACGATTACGAGGACGGCGACGCGGAAGAGTTCTTCGAGGAAGAGTTCAACATCTTCACCGCCAACGCCAAGATTTTCATGGCGGTGTTTTCCCAGAACGCCGCGCCGACCAGGATGGAGCCCGACAAGCCGCGCAACCCCCTCAGCGTGAAGGCATCGCGGGAAGCGGAAAAATACGTCGAGGTCTACCAGAAGTACAACCCGCCGAAGCCGACGCAGATGGAAGTCGCGCGCCTCATGTGGACTGACGGCCGCGTTGTCGCCGTCACCGAATACAAGACCGACGAAGAGAAGTGCGGCGTCGACGACCAGGGCAATGCGCAGGGCTCGGAGTTCACCGAGTATTTCGGCGTTCTCGAAACGAAAGTGCCGATCATCGGCATTTTCAACGAGTGGGATTACTGCAAGGTTTCGAAGGACAAGGCGATCACCGTCGCGCAGGAAGAGAACCCAGATTACGCCGACGACATCGAGAACACCGCGAAGGGCCAGATCCCAAACAACGAGATCGCCCGCATGTCGCGCATCGCCGTCGGCGAAGGCGTCGCCCAGGTCAGCTCGGACACGCTCGCCTATCTGGTGACCGAGGATCGCTGGTGGTTGCGGCGCTCGGCCTTCCGCTCGCTCGACAAAGAGCACCAAGCCTTTTGGATCGGCGACAAGAAAAAGGGCACGCCTGGTCTGTTCCCGAAGGGCTGCCGCGTGAAATACATCGGCACCGTGTTTTGCGGCGCGCACCCGATCTCGATGGACGAGCAGATCCGCGTCATGCACGCGCTGCCCGGCAACGGCAACGCCCGGCCGTCGCTTTCGGATCCCATGATCCCGATCCAAATGGAGTACAACGACGCGATCGGGATGTACTCGGAAATGCTGCACAAGTGCATCCCGCGCACGCTGCTCAACACCGAAGTCGAATCGCTCGAAGCGATCCAAGAGCAGTTCGCGGCGTATGGCCAGTACGGCGCATTCCAACCCGGCCAGGGCACGATGCAGGAAAACATTTTCGTCGAGCCTGGCTTCGACGTGCCCGGCACGTTCCCCGAGTGGGTGCAAAACCTACAAGGCCCGCTGACGCAGTTCATCACCGGCAACCAACCGTCGCTCTTTGGCGGTGACATGGAAGACCAGAAGACCGCGAAGGCGTACCAGCTCGCGCTCAACAGCTCACAAGGGCTGATGACGATCGTCTGGGTTCCCTACCTGCAATTCGCCGCGGGAATTAACTGGCAGGCCGCCAGGATGGCCGCCAAGCGCGAGGGCGTCGAGAAGATCTCGGCCGTCCTGCCGCAGAAAGACAACAAGACCAAAGTCATCGACATCGACGTGGGCGTGATGAAGCGCGGCGGGTTCCTCTGCTCGGCCATCACCGACCAAAACTTCCCCGAGTCGCACACCGACAAGGCGAACAAATGGCTCGGCCTGTTCGGCGCAGCGCCGACGAACCCGATCGCCGCGGCCGTCTTCACCGAGCCCGACAACATGGTCGCGCTAAAAGATGCAACCGGCCTCGACATCGTAATCAAAGGCGCAGCCGCACGCGACAAGCAGCTCGACGAGTGGGAAGAAATGCTCGAAGGCGACGGGCCGGTGCCTGATGACCAGGCAACCGAGCAGGCGAACCAACAAAAGCAACAGGCAGCAGCCGCCGCGGTCAACACGATCGCGCCAGGAACACCGCCGCCGCCAGTTCCGCCGGTGCCGAAGATCATGATTTCGAGCGTGCCGATCCGCCTGGCCGATGATCACATCGAGGAAGCGCGCACCTGCGTGCGGATCCTCAACGATTCGAAGACGCTCGAAATGCTCCTCGGCCCGACGCCCGAGCACGTCGAGGATCTCGAACTGCACCTAAAAGCCCACCTCACCAAAGCGCAGCAGTCCGGGATCGTCATCCCGCCGGATCTGCTCGGGATCATCCCGCCGCTGATGCCGCCGGGAATGCCCCCAGGAATGCCCGGCGCTGGCGCTGGCTTGCCGCCTGGCGCGCCGCCGAAAGGTTTACCCCCTGCCCCTCCCCCGCCCTCTGCGGGCGCTCCTGGGGGCGCTGGCGCAGGAGCCGGGGCAGCTCCACCGCTCGCGCCGCCGTTATTGCCGCCAGCGGCCGCGGCACCGTCGGGGGCGACCGTTGCCGCGTAAGGTCGGCCCCTGGGAAGTCGACGACGAGGGCAATCTCTCGGATCGCGGCCAAACCAATTTCCCCCTCTACGACTGCGAGGGGCACGTCATGTTCACTCGCTACGCCACTTACAAACTCGTCGGTGACAAAGTTCACTCGACCATCCACGAAGTCCCGGAGATTTCACAATGAGAACGTTGCTTATTTTTCTTCTAAATCACTTCCTATTCGCAGGTACCATGTTTGCAGCCGCAGGCACGAGCCTCGGCTCGGGGGGCGGCACGGGTGCGGGATCCGGTGCAGGTAGCGGAGCTGGGGCAGGTGCGGGATCCGGCGCTGGTGATGGCGCGGGCGCAGGAGAAGGCGGCTCTGCTGATGGCGACCTCGGTGCGGGATCTGGCGAAGGCGATGACGGAATTTCGGCGGATGGTGACACCGCTGCTGGAACGGATGGAGCTGGAACCGCCGATGGAAAAGGCAATGTCACACTGGCCGACGGTCGAACTGTTCCCGCTTCCATCAACAAGCTCTTCGAGCTCGCGAAAACCGCGGGCTGCGAAAAAGAGGCGCGGCAACTCTACTTCGGCCTCGAACGCCTCAAGGCGACGGTCGGCGGTGTCAACCAAGCGATCGAGCTCAAAAAAGCCTTCGATCAGGTCGGCGGCGCTGAGGGCGTCCAAGAGCTTCAGTCCGAAGTCGAAACCTACCAGGCCGATTCCGAGCTCTTCGAATCGGGCGATCCGAAATGGGTCCAAACCGCGTTCGAGCAGAACCCCGACTCGGCGCTAAAAGCCTTCGACAACTCGCTGCAATACGTGAGCGACAAACACCCCGAGCACTACGATCACATGATGGCGCAGGTCGTGCTCGACACGCTCAACGGCGAGGGCTCGCCGATCGGCGTCGTTTACAACATGCTGAAGGCGATGAAGGACAACCCGCAGGCCGCCGCGGCCGCGGAGAAGATCGCGCGCTGGTATAACGCGATCAAAAAGACGGCCAAGAACCCGCCCGAGAAACAGGTCGACGCGCGCACCAAAGCGATCAACGACCGCGAGGCGACGGTCGAACAAAAAGAAACCGCGCAGCGCTACTCGCAGATCAACGCGACGGCGTTCCCGCAAATGAAACACGACGTAAAGGTGAGCCTCGAAGCGGAAGCAAAACTCGTCGGCGTCGACCTGGCGAAGCTGTCCGCGGAATTCCCCGGCGCGTTTCAAAGCATGATGCGCGACATCCACCTCGGGATCAAAAGCACGGCCGTCAAGGATAAGAATTTCGTCAACAAATACGCTGCCCTGGTGAAGAGCGGCGACACGACGCGCGCCGCTACCATGCTCAACAAGAAGCACGCCTCGATCATCCCTGCGATCGTGCGCGACATCGCCGGAAAGTCGGGCCTGCTCAAGAAGCCCGGCAAGGCGGCCGCTGGCGGAGCTGGCGAGAAGGACAAAGGCAACGCCGGTGCAGGCGCAGCCGGTGCCGGATCCGCGGCGAACGGATACACGAAGGTCAACGCCAAACCGGCGAACCATCTCATCGACTACCGCAAGACCTCGCCAACGATGCAGATGGACGGGTTGTACATCCTCAAGGACGGCAAGCGCGTCCAGGTCCATTACTAGAACACCAAGTTTGCTGCTGACGTTCCCAGCGGATCGACACCGCTATAACAAAGGCCGAAGGAACCGACGCAGCCCGGCCGGACGGAATTCCGGTACGCTCGTAAACCCCCAACCCAGCAAAGCCCCAAGCCGACTCGCAAGAGTGAAAGGGGCGGTCGACGAAGCCCATCGCAAGGTGAGCCTCAATGGCACAAGGAAATAACGCTCAAGCCGTGGCTTCGCAGCTCGAAGCCTATGTCCGCAAAATCACGGACACAATGCAGCGCGACTCGATGCTTTACGACAAGATCGAGAAGCGCCCCACCGAGGTGATGTCCTCGCGCGTTCTTTGGTGGACGCTGGATCTAGTTCCCGGCACGCTGACCCGTCAGGTCGACCCCGACGGCGGTCCTGCTGGCCGCGGCGCTGCGATCGTGCAAGCTCGCGCGCAAGTCCAGGCTGCGTTCTTCCTGGCTTGCACCGAAATGACCGATCTCGCAATGTCCGCGACTGACAGCCCGAAAAAGGCGGTCGGCGATTACAAAAAGCGGAATCTCGAAAAGCAGATTTCGCAGTACCGGAATTTGTGCGAGTCGCTCCTCAACTCGGACCAGAACGCGGCCGGTGTCCTCGACACCATCACCGCGATCTCTGGCAACCAGGTGCAGGTCGCGAACCCGAACAAGTTCCAGGGACAAAAGGTCTACCAGGTGTTGCCTGGTGTCGGTCAGCCTTCGCGCGGCCCGCTCACCACGCTCAACATCGACGTAAACGGCAAGGTCACTTCGACCCTGACCGGCGGCACGCTGTATGTCCAGGGCGCACTTCCCGCGGGCACGATCGTGGGCGACATCCTTGTCGTCGACGGTTCGCCGGGGATCGTGAACTCGTCTCTCGGTTCGCTGGCTTCGAATCAGCTCGATTCGAATACCGGCAACTGGAACAACCTGGCGCGGTCTTCGTACCCTGGCCAGTTGAAGACGCCGCACCTGGCGCTCAATAACTTCGCGATCTCGCCTTCGGCGTTCGATCTCGGATTGATCTATTTCCGGCGCGTGTTGCCCGATGAGGAAGGTGAGAACACCAACCTGCTCGCGCACATGGGCTATGACCAGCAACAGGCGTTGTCCAACTATGCCTACCTGGCCGGGAATCACTTCAACTGGACCGAAGCGAAGGGCGATCGCAACGTCGACATGATGAAGAAGCAGGGGGCTGCGACCGTCGCGGGCTATGACAAGCTCGTGTCGAAACTCGCAACCGCTGGCCGAATCGACATGCTGGCGATCGACAAGTGGTTCCGTGGTGAGTTGCAGCCGACCGGCCCGCTGACTCGCAACGGCCAGACCGAATTCCAGACGTACGGCGACGACGGCGGGCTCGACTTCTCCGTCATCAACTACATCTGGGGCGGGTTCCAGATCTGCATGGAGCAGCCGAAACTCGGGCTGTACTTCGACGGTTGTGGAATCGCTCAGGGTCTCTAAATACGAGAGTGAGGCCGAGTTCTACGCGCGGATCAGCGCGGCGATCGACTTCATTCACGTAACGCACGAGCACATGCTGCGGGCGCAAACCCGCAGCGTGTTGTTCGGCGCACCATGCCCGAAACCGCGACAACTCGACTCGGCTCCTGCGACTGCCCCCGCGAGCACTACTGCGGATGGTGTTTCAGCAGCGCCACAAGCCCGCGAAGGGCCGCAATTCTAGAGAGCAACCCGGTCTGCCCGACGCATGGGATACTGACCGCGAAAGATGTCGTCACGTTTTACCCGGAAGGACACAATCACAATGAGTGATCTGAAAATCAGCGATCGACGCCGCGGCCCGGCCGACGAGGCACTCGTCCCTGCCCGCAGCCCGCACGACAATTTCATCGACATCGCCAGCGCCCCCCAGCGCGCCGAGGCCCTCATCGACTCGGAAAATCACGGCCTCAAGGCCGACGCCGCCATCGTGCCGATCGGCGACCGGCTGATCGTGCGCAAGATCTCGCCCAACACCAAGACTTACAGCGGGTTGATCCTGCCGGATCTCGGGCAGCAGGAAGCCGGATACGGTGTGGTCGTCGCTTGCGGCCAGGGCCGCTACAACATCGTGGGGCAGCTCATCCCGCTGCGCATCGACCCAGGCGCAGTGATCTGCTTCGGCAAATACGCGGGCACCAAGCTCGCGCTCCTCGGCTTCGGCAACCAGGACGGCGAGTGTGTCTCGCTGCGCGAGGAAGAAGTTTTCTTCGTCGTCACGACGAAGGCCGAAGCGGAACGGGTTGCCGCGCGCGCCCGGCCGCCGATCGCGATCGCCGCCGCGCCGGAAGGAATGGAACCCGTTGCTTAACGACCGCATCGCGCTGCTCAACGACTGCAAAGAGTTGTTCGAGCCGCATCCCGTGCCCGAATGGGTGACCAACATCTGCGCCGACTTCGGGCACTCCGAAAGCGGCCTGCCCTTCTATCGCGTGGTCTGGAATCCCGATCGCACGCGCGTCATGGCGTGCATGGATCTCGACACCAACGGCCGCAAGCAGCGCACGATCCGCAAGTACCCGCGCCTCGGCTACCGCTGGATCGTCGAGGTGCTGCTGCCCTGGGAGAAATATGGATCGTGGTACGAGGAATTCTTCGGCCCCAAGCCCCAGGACGGCGAATACTGCCACACACACACAATCCAGTGGAACCTCACGCAAATGATGCACGCCCCGGCGTCGGAAGAGACCGACTATATGTCGCTCGAAGACTTCGGCGCGGATTCACTGCGGTTGCTGCTGACCACGATCGAGCACAACAAAGCGATCCAGGCATGGCAGCTTCGCCAGTACGACACGCAGGTGATCGAGGACGAAGAGAAGGAATGGAAAAAGCGCTTTGATGACGTGTACGACGACAACATGGGTGAGCTGGCCGAGCTCGAAAAAGCGGCCGATAAGGCGGGCGTGGTAACGAGCCTCGACCCTCTACCCAAACAAATTGAAAAGGAACGGCGCGCCAAGGCGAAGCAGCAAGGAAAGACTTTGATCCACTAGTAGAACCTCGCGAGATCCGCGATGCCCTCAGCAGTTAGGCATCTAAGCTGTGCCGCTTTCGGGTTGGCCCGCAGATCGCCGAGGATCGGAGCACCAAACAACGCAAACGGCAGAAGGATCCCCCAACAACCGTCACGCAAAGATTATCACAGGAGAAACGTCATGCTCGTACCAGTCCAAGGCGGGATCGAAAACATTCAGCGGCGCAACCGCATGATCTTCATGCAGCAGGCCGGGCTCGCATCCGTCGAGCTGCCGAACGTCTACATCTTCAACATTTCGCCCAACGTGTTTCCGAACCGTGTCGGTGCAGGCAAGAGCTACACCATCCCGGCGTGCCCGAAAGGCAAAGCCTACTCGGACCCGATCATCGTTCCGGCGCTGATCCTTTCCGAGATCGACCACGCCGACGGCGGCAACAACATGGGTGTCGTGATGAACCCGGCCGAGAACAGCATCGTGCCGATGGGCGACGAAGATCGCAAGGTGATTGGCGTCGTCAACGACATTATTGGAACAGACTCAACGACCCCGGCCGATGGCGAGTTTACGACCAACCTGGAATGGCTCGGCGTCTTCGCCACACGCAACGAGACCCCGACCGACGTAGAGTTGGCCGAGGCCCGCGCGAGACTAAAGCATCACATGGAGCTGATCTACGCCAAGGGTGCCGACAAAGTTCAACAGGGGGAGTCGATCCCGATGCTCGACCGGCCGGTGTACAACGAGGCCGCCGAATTCCTCGGGCGCAACACCTTCTGGGGCAACACCGAGCACGCGAAGGCGAACTGCCCTGAGTGCGGCGAGAACATCATCGCGGGGGCGAAATTCTGCAAGCACTGCCGCCAGGCGATCGACCCGACGAGCATCGCTCTGCGGGCGAAGCAAATTGCCCAGGCCGCTACGCAGCTCGCGCAGGAGCCCGCGGCCGCTGCGGCATTGCCGGTCGTCAGCCCGGTAAACGAGGCGAGGGTCGAGGCGAGCGCCGAGCCCAGCGTCGACGCGAGCCAACCCGCCACGCAGCAACAGGGGCGCGGCGGCAATCGGCGCAGCTAGCGCTTCGAGGATCTCGTCGAGCGGCCGGTCGTCGGTCAGCAGATCGAGCAGCGGCGGCCGCGGAAAGTGGATCTGCGGCAAGATGCCCGGCGGCGCGAGCATGTCGTTGATCCAAGAGAGATCGAGCTTGCCGAAGTCGAATTTCGCGAACTGAGTCAAGAGCGCATCCACCGCAGTTCTGCGTTGCAGATTCGCAAACTCGCTCGTGAAGTCGAAGCCCTGAAAGGCGGTCATTTTGAGCGTATCGCCGCCTGACACGCTGTAGTCGATTTCGTTGGGCAGGATCTCGTCCATCGCAAATTTGACCGGCATCGAGATCCGATCGAACAGCTTCGATCGGCGGGCGAGCATCTCCATCATCATCGCTTGCTGCCGCCGTTGCTCGACGAGCAAGTAAGCCTGTTCCGGGTGAGGATCGACGACACACTTGCCATCGAGCTTTAGCCATTCGTTGAGCTCGTGCTCTTCGAATTCCCAGATGATTTTGCGGAACACGACGGTCATCACCTGTTCGTCGGTCCAGGCCGCTAGTTCGCGGGCGGCAAACGTGCGCGAGGAGTAAAGCGGCGTCGTGCGCGTGGGCTCGGAGACCTCGGGCACAACGCACTTGAAGTGAACCTCAACCTGCTGCGGCTGGGTGTCGTTCAACGAGCCCCAATGCGGCTCGACGGTGAATTCCCAACCCGGTTTGTACGAGATCCGGGTAACAAGTTTTTGCAATCGGGTGTGTTGGTTCTCGATCCCGCGCAGCTTCTCGTTGTCTTCTTCGCGGAACCAGTGGCGCAGATCCATCGACTTTGCAATGAGTGATTCCATCGCCGAATTCTAATGCCAGTCCAGCTACCCACACCAGCACCTTATGACACGCTCGCGACGGTCACGTCGCAGGCGCGGACCATCCTCGCCGACTACATCGCCGGGCTGATTCCCAACCCGCAAGGCACTTGCAACGTCGTCGGGGCGACGGTGACCTGGGTGTCCGGGCCGCAGTTCTCGATCTATTTCCGCGGCGCGGTCTTCACGATCAACGGCGTGAATTTTGCCGTGTTTCAGGTGCAGAGCCCGACCAAGATCATCCTCACAACGCCCGCGGCTACGCAGAACGCGGTGCCCTGGATGGCGACGATCCAGACCGGCGAGATCTTCAACGATTCGCAGGCGTACGTGCTGCCGACGGTCAACCTGGCCTGGCGCAAGCTGCAAAAGAAGCTCGCCAAGCGCGGACACCCGCGCCTCGAACGCGAGGAAACGCTCGTCAACCTGCCCATAATGACGAACCTCGACCCGAGCGCGCAGCAGTATGTTAACTGGTCTGGTACCTACGATGGAACAGCGTTCCAGACGGCCGCGCAGGGTGCCCCTGCCCTTCCCCAAGACTTTATTTCGCCCCTTTGGGTGAAAGAGCGCCCCCACGTCACCGGCACCAACCTCAACCGTTTCTGCCCGATGCGGCCGGTGCCCGACGGGCTGCGCTCCTGGCAAAAAGGATCCTTCAACCGGCGATGGGACTGGCGCAACGACGAGCTCCACCTGCCGGGCGCAATTCAGCTCCTCGATCTGCGGATCCGTTTCGCGACTTACCTCGCAGATCTCGCCGTTGCCAACGGGCAATCGTTCGTCACGACGCCGGTGCCGATCATGCGCTGCTCCGAAGCCCTCGCCTATTACTCGGCCGCGCTCTTCGTCGAGCCCCGCGGCGGCGTCCTGGCCGTGTCCTTCGACCAGAAGGGCGACATGGCAACCGACCAGATCACCGACGCCGACGCCAAGCTCAAGCAACGCACGAGTTACTCGCGCCGGGCCTGGGGGCAGCGCGGCCGCCGCGGCCGCGGATCCGGTCTCGGACGCTGGTAAAGACTTTTCGTTCCAAATAGGAGAGAGAACATGCTTTCACTTGCTCTAAACTACAGCTCGTCACTGCAACAGCCGTTGACCTGGCAGGAAGGGAAAATCTTCCATTGCCTCGGGACGATCACGCCGACGAACGTCAACAGCCCCGGCAACGCGAATCCCTACGTTGCAGGCGGCGACACGCTCGACCTGACGCAGTTCTTCAACCTGGCATCGAGTGCGCCGGGCATGTTGCTGCCGACCGTCGAGCTATCCGCCGAGGCGCTCATCTACAGCGCACCGCTTACGTCGACGCCCGCGCCCGCCACGTTGCAGCTCTATCGCTTCGTCAAGGGCACGACGCTTTCGAACGGCACCATGCAGGTCTTCCCGAGCACCACGCCGCAGGTCGAGCTAGCGGCCGGGAACTACCCCGCAGCAGTGCTCGCCGACGTGATCCAGATCCATGCTTGGTTCGTGATGCCGTAGAGGCGTCGCAATGCCCCTTTCCCAGACGGGCGCGAATTACAAAAATCGCGCCCACATTCTCAGCCGCGACCGGCTACTGGCCGATGCCCTCGACGACATCATGTCGACGGCACAAGCCTCGCTGAATCAAGGCAACTTTTCGAAGAACGGCACGCCCGAGCCGCCATCTTCGCCGAGCGGGATCTCCGTCACGGCGAAGATGGGGCTTTTTACCGTCGCCATCCTGCACCCCAAAGCGCCCGCGGGCACGCAATGGGTTTTGCAGTATGCCGACAATCCGCAGTTCCAGAACCCGATCACGGTCGGGCTGCTGCATCCGAGCTGGCAGCAGTCTCTTCCGCAACAGGTTTTGTTTTTCCGTGCGGCGGCGAAGTTTGCCGCATCCGCGCAAACGCCCTGGGTCTATCTGGGCACGAGCGCGAAACCTACTTCCCTGACCGGCTAGCATGGCATCCCCTGCACAAGTCCAACTCCCGCCCGTCGTCGACGTGCCTCTTTCCCTGTTCGGGGGAATGCACACCGGCGTCGCCCCGGCAGATCTGCCCGAGGGCCTCAGCCCCGACAATCAGGACATGGCGTACGTGCCGGGCGAAGTGTTTTCGCGCCCGTGCCTTTCTGCTGTCTTCACCAACTCCGTCGGCGATGTCGCGATGGTCTACGACAAGACCTACGAAATGCCCGACGGCACGCCGCTCACGCTTTCGATGGATGCGCTCGGCCGCATCTACGTCGAGAACGTCGCAACCTCGCCCGGCGTCACTTCCCTGCTCGCCGCGGTCACGCCCAACGCGCGCGCCTTCTCTGCTTCCGCCTTCGGCCGTGAATACGTCGCACTTAGCAATCTGCTAACTGGCGCGTGGCCCCCGTTGCAGTACGACGGGGAGATCGTCGATCGCGTCACGCAAGACGGCCCGGCGATCGCGCCGATCTGCGCCAACGCAGCCCCGCCCGCGGCAGCGATCGCGAATGCCCCCGCCGGTGCAACCGTCAACGTCAGCAGCGCGACGACGACGGATCCGAACGCCGCCGGTGCCTACACCACGCTCACGATCGTGACGGCCGCGCCGCACGGGCTCGCAACCGGCGGCCTGGCGCAGCTCGTCGGCGTCAAGGTCGGCGGCTACACCTATCCCGCCTTTACCGCGGTCGTGACGGTCATCGACGCGACGACTTTCAAGATCGCACTCTTCTCCGCAGCCTATTCCACCACTGCAACCGGCACGGTCACGCCCGTGACGCCCGCCCTGGTGCGGCAGAATAACCTCGTCACCGGCACCACGTCCGCGGCACACGGCTTCCGCCAGGGTTGGCAAGTCCAGGTCGCAAACGTCGCCAATAACAACATCGGCGGCGGCATCGCCTCGATCTCGCGCGACGGCAACGGCGTCGTCACCGTCGAGACCACGAACCCGCACGGCATTGTCGAGGGTTCGATGGTCGCGATCGTCGGCGTCACCAACCCCGACACTTCTTTCGATACGCCCTCAGTCACCGTTGCCAGCGTGCCCACGCCGACGACGTTCACCTTCCAGCAGGGCGGCACGGCCGAGACTTCGAGCGCCGGATCCGGCAATGTGCAAGACATCTGGAATGTGACCGCCTTCATTCAAAGCGTGCCGAGCCCGACGACGTTCACTTACGAGAACATTGGGCCGAACGACCAGACCGCAGCGACCGGCACGGCGACGATCATCGGCCAGATCACCCCAGGGCTGCACAACATCGTGCAGATGTACTTGTTCCGCTCGGGCGCGATCTCGAAGCCCTCGCCGCCGACGGCCTTCTATGCCAACGGCGGGCAGCAGCTCGCGATCTCGAACCTAGCGCTCGGCAACAAGAGTGTCGTCGCGCGCATTATCGGCGTCACCGGCGCCGGGGGCGATTTCTATTTCGTCCTGCTCGAAACTCCGAAGGTCGGCAATCAAATTGTCGGCACCTCGACGGTGATCGAAGACAACACGTCGACCTCAGCCGTGATCGACTTTGCCGACACGACGATCCTCGACGGTACCGCGATCGACACGACGGGCAACGATCTATTCGACCAGCGCGTGCTTGTCGCGCCGATCGGCTTCTACTCCTACGATTCCCGCCTCGCCTGCTGGGGCGATTTCAGCACGATCCAAAACCTGCTCAACATGACGCTCGGCGCGGGCACCGACTCGCAGCCGACGACGGCCGTGCCTGGCAGCGGCACCAACGACGGATCCGGCGGGATCGCCTGGACGAACCCGGCCAACATCGCCAACCCGGCCGCGAGTTACGCTGACGTGAGCCTCACCGGCGGCCAAACCTCACAAGCGCTGCTCAGTGAGCTATTCGGCTTTGCCGTCGGCAATCTGATTCGCTCAATCTCGGCGACGTTTCAGTATTACTACACGGGCGGATCCGCGGTACCGGGATCCGTCACGCAGCTCTCGGTGCAACTGCTGCAAGCGGGTGTGCCGATCGGCGCGCCGCAAACGCTCGGCCTCACCGTGCAACCGAATCAAGGCAGTGCCGCAACACCACTGCGCGCGACGTTCCAATTCCCGGTCGGCACACTCACGCCCGCGGAAGTAAATAATGCCGGCTTCGGCTTCGAGATCACGGTGACGACGGCCGCCGCGGCGGTGCATCTGTTCGCGAACTCCGCAACGATGACCATCGGAGTCTCGCCGCTCGCGCCCCAGGGTTGGGAAACGGCGAATACAACTTCACTCACGGGCGCGGTCGTCACTTCCACGCTGCCCGGCGTCTATTTGCAGTACCAGATGACCTCGGGCGGCGGGCTGTTTGACTGCCTGATTCAGCAACCCGCCTTCCAAGATGCGTTCGGCACCGCAATACTGCTGCCGCTGACCGATTATACGTTCCGCGTGCTCGTGAACTCGGCGGCGCAGGCATCGGGCTCGCTGATCTGCGATCTTTTCAGCCCGACGCAAGGGCAGATTTCGCAAGCGATCGTCGACCTGACGGCCGGGGCGCTCGCGACCTTCGTCCTGGTCAACTTTTCGGCCGAAACGCCGAACACGATCCCGGCCGACACTCTGCTGCGCATCTATCTCTCGAATGTGCCGATCGGCCAGGTCGTCACCATCGCCGAAAACTCGCTGATCTACACGCAGAACCCGACGAGCCGCGAGGAATCGTTCTGGTCATACGTGTTGAACCCGGAAGGCATCGCGCAAACGACCGGCAACCTCGGATCTGCGAACGATCCGACCGAGATCCGCTGTTTTTCGCTGCAACGCAACGTCACGCTGCTTAAAACCGCGGGCGGCACGCACAATTTCCAGTCCAACGACTTCGAGCCCGACCAGTGGGACATCAACGCAGTCTCGCGCACCGTTTCGGCGTGCTCGATCCGCGCTGGTGATCCCGGCCAGTTTGGAACGGGCGACGCGGCCGAGGATTGGGACATCACCGCCAACCAAAACGGCCTTTACCTGTTTGCAGGCGGCGATTTTTGGAAGATCTCGCAGGAGCTCGACAAAGGGGATCCGAACGGCAACGTGCCGACCTGGCTTGATATCAATTGGGCGGCCGAGCAGACGATCGTCGTGAAAAACGATCCCAAGCTGCACCGGATCTATGTGCTCGCCCCGATCAACGGCGCAACGCAGCCCAATATCTGCTGGATGCTCGACTACAAGGAGCTCGACACGTCCGCGGACCTGGCGAACGCGCCCGCCCTCAAACTCGGCTTCTCGGGCAAAATGTTTTCCACCGACAAAACGCGCAAATGGTCGCGCTGGAATATCAGCGCCAATTGCGCCGAGATCCTGATCCGACCCGGCAACCTCAAGGAAATGACGCTCGCGGGCGGCGTGCGCGACGGCGCGGCCTTCGGCAACCTCTACACCTTCGATCCGGCCAAGTACACCGATGACGACTATGGCCAGATGTTCCCCTATTACGACACGTACGGCTTCGTGAACCACGAGCAAGAGCAGGTGTTGCAGCTCGGCACCGGCATGAAGGTCGTGAAAAAGTATTGCGCCTTCATCACCGGCCAGGGCTACGTGACGATCACGCCTTTCGTCAACTCGCTCAACAATCCGCTGCCCGAAACCACGCCGCGGGTGCTCGATCTCGATTCCGATATCTCCAATGCCGAGAACCAAGATCTCGAATGGACCGTCGGCGTGCGCGGGCAGCGCTTCTTTCAGCGCGTCTCGGTGTTCCCGTTGCCTGGCGAGACAGACGTACAAGTTCGGCTGCAAAAGCTGATCGTTTCAATGACGAAAGATCCGGTGATCTATCACCGAGCGAGCGCGGTCTAAGACTATGGGCAAAGGCGCAAAAGGCAGAGAACTCGAAAACTCCGGGAACGCGCAAGCGAACTCGAAACAGCTCTATGGCGAAAGCCAGGGCGATTTTAACTTCCTCGACCCGACGCTGACCAAGGAAGCGACGAACCCGGAAGGGTATACGCCGCAGCAGCTCGCCTACATGGAAACGATGGGGCAGCAGTCGCTCGGCGGGGGCGAAGCCGCAACCACGGGCCAGGCAGGGCTTACGGCGGCGCGCACGCGCAACGCCGGGGCATTCCAGGGCGCAGTCGGCACGGCCGATCGCAACACGCAGAAGACGGCGAGTCAAAACGCGCTGCAAGTCGCGAAGAGTCAAGCCGATCTGCAACAGCAGCAGCGCCAGCAGGCGTTGCAGTCGTTGCAATCGCTCTACAGCACGAACCTCACGGGCAGCGAGGGCGAGACGAGCCTTTCGAACAGCGCGCTGCACGACGAGAACACCGCGCCGAATTTCTGGCAGCAGTATGCCCTTGGGGCGCAGGCGGCGGCAGGCAAAGCGGCCTCGGCCGGGGGAGCCTAACTCACCATGTTTGAAAACGATGAAGACGACGATCTATCGCAGGAACACGGCGCGCCGGTTGATTTCGGCGGCCCGGTCTTTCGGAGTCACCGCCCGGTTGTTATCAGCGACGACACCGATTCCGGGATCCCCGAGACGACCATGCCCAAAGGCGTGCGCCTCAGCCGCGAGAACTCGACCGGCGGAATGCCGACCGACATTTCGAATCCGCCCGAAGCGGAGCTCGCAGAGAGTGGTTTGCGCGAAGCCTCAACTGCGCCGATCGCAAAAGCGGCACCGCGGCGCTCGACCGTCAGTCTGCGCGGGCTCAACCCCGCCAGCGATGAAGAACCGGCCGCCCCTGCCCTTCCCGCCGGTAGCGGTGCGGGCGAGCCGGATCTTTCCCAGGCGCAACCTGGCTTGCCAGCGAAGGCCGCACCTACCGCCCTCGAAAAGCAGACCACGGCAGATCGTGCGCAGCAAGCCGAGCTGCGCAAGGGCTCGGGGATCTCGCAGATCGGCAACCCCTTCGCCCGCGGCGCACTGCGCGGCTTGAACCTGGTCGGATCCGCAGCCTCGGCCCTGGTCGATCCCACGATCGGAGCTGCCCTTAGCACGATTCCGGGAACGGAAGAACATCACGAGCAACTGCTTGGCCGCAACACGAAAGCGCTCAACACCGACGAAGCGCAGGGGCAGAAGGAAGCGCAGACCAGTCTCGAAGAAGGCCAGGCCAGTGAGATCCCGTCAACCATCAACAAGAACCTCGCCGACACCGAGGAAGCGCGCGCGCGCGCCGAATCGCTGCGCAACCCGCACAAAGAGGAAAAATGGAGCACTGTCCTAGGCATCCTCGGGCCAAACGGTGAGCCCGTGCAGCAAGAGGAGACTTCCGGCCAGATGCGTTACGGCCCCATCACGGGCGCGAAGGCCGTCAAGACGCCGGGCGAGACGCAGGAACAGAACAAACTCGCGTACCAAGCGCTGATCTCGAAACTCGATCGCGCGGGCCTGCCGACGGATCCGAAGTCGATTGCGAAGTCGGCCGACCGAGCGTTGAAGAACGGCGTCATTACACCGGCGGATCATGCGGCGCTGCGCAGCTACGAAGCAGCCAACCAAACGCCGGGCACCAACCTCACCGTACACGTTGCGGGCCAGGAAGAAGGCAGCCGCCTCGCCATCAACAAATTGTTTGAAGGCAAGGAAGTGCTCGCGCATCTGCCCGACGGCCGCCGCGTGCAGATGTCTTACGCGGACGCCCAGGCCCAGGGGATCCCGCCCGAACGCCTGGTCGCGCTCAACGCCAACGAGGCGCAGCAGAACCGCGACAAGATTGCCAGCACGGGCGCGACCTTCAACGCGCTCGACAAATACCGCAAGGATCTCAAGACGACCGGCGGCCAACTCACCGAAAACGATCGCAAGGCGATGGAAGTGCTCACGTCGCACGTCAAAACGGATCCCGGATTCCTGGGCAAAGCGGCCGGGGGGATCCTCGACAGCGTATTCGGCGAACCGCTGACCGGCTATTCCGAAAAGTATCTCGGCGGCCTGATGACGAAAGAGCAGTACAACGCCCTCAGCCCGGCCGGGCGGCAGCTCGTCGCGGACTACTACACGACGGTGATCGCCAACTTCGCCAACATGAAAAACATCATGGGCTCGGTCGGCCGCAACGAAATGCAGCTCGCGGCCGAAGTCGCGACCGTTCCCCTGCCCTATCTCGATTGGAACAGCGCGAGCGATGCGTTCGACAACAAACGCAACGACATTCAGCAGCGCGCAGGGTCCATGCCCGAATTGTACGAACCGCCAAAAAAGTAGATGCCGCAAAAGCCTCTCACCTGGTCCGACGACGACACGCCGCCGCAGTCCGCGGCGAGCAACCGCTTTGCGTGGAGCGACGAGAAAGAAGCGACGCCTGGCGCGGCCGCACGCCCCGATTTTTCCAAGAACCCGCCGCCGTTGCCGAAGTCGCACATCAAAGTCGAACCCGTTGCCACACCGCAGCGCGTTGCCGAGCAGGCGCTCGAATTGCCCGCGCGCATCTCCGACCGCATCCTCGGCGACGAGTACAGCGGTCCGGACGAAGACACGAGCCCGCCCCTTACTCTCGCGCCTGCCAAGTCGTCGCTGGGGCTGCGCGACATCGCGCGCATGGGAATCAACGCCGTGACCGGCACACCTGGCGCTGTTTCGACCCGAGAATTGTCAGGCGAACAGCCGACCGGCGACAAGACTGTGCAGGGCTTGCAGGAAGTCGCAACACCAGGCAAGCGCCTGCGGGGAGTGAACCGGCTCACCAGCGCCGCGCTCGATGTTGCTTCCCCCGTGATCGGCCCGGAAATAGGCGAGAACCCGATCGGCCTGGCAAAAGTTCTCAGCGGTGCAAAGGCCGGGCAGGTCGGCGCGCAAGAGGGGGCAAGTTCTCTCGGCGCAGATCCCGACGAGACCGAGTTCGCGGGCAACGTCGGCGGCCTGGTCGGCGGCGGCGTAGCGGGCGGCCTGCGTGGCCCTCGCACACCCGAAGCGCCGCCAGTGGAAGCGCCCGCGGCCGAAGAGCCGCTCCCAGATGCAACACCGCCGCCGCAGCCCGTCCGCGGCCTACTACGCCCCAAACCGACCGAGCTGCCGCCGTCGACTGCGGTCGACGAACCCGAGGGCCTGCTCGATGCCAATCGCCGCGTTGTACGTGACCCTGCAACGGGCCGGATGAAGGTGCAATACCTGACCAGCTCGGGCGGGAAAGTCGTCAGGGAAGCGCCTGTAGCGCCAGCGGAGGGCATTCCTGAATCGCCCCCGGCCGAGCCTGGGATCCCCGAAGGGCCGAAGGTGCCGAAGGGCGGGATCCGCGGCGTGCAGCCGCCGACCGGCTACACCGTCGACACGCCCGAGCCCGAATCTGACACCGAGACGCTCATGCGTGGGGGCAATCCCCAGGGCGACCCGTTCGCCGAGGAAGTCGCGCAGCAGCAAGCGAAGGACGCGGCCGGAAAGAAGGCCGCGAAAGCGCAGCCGCCAACCGGCTACACGCCCAACCCGCTCGAACCCGAGCCCGACACGGAAACGCTGATGCGGGGAGCAAACCCCGAGGTGGATCCGCGCCAGGTCGAAGTGCAACAGGACATGGCGAACAACGCGGCCGCGAAGAAAGCGCCCCGCAACGGCCGCGGGATCCAAGTGCCCCTCGACGAGTGGCAGGCCGGGCAGGAGATCCCGACGCAGGTCGAAAACACCAAGATCCCCCGCCAAACGCTTTTGAACACACCGAACGGCGCGCAGCCGCTCGCACCGAACGCCGACCTCACCGACCCGTTGCAGAAATCCGTTGAACAGCTCAACGGCGGGGAGGGTGAGCAACGCCCCCCTTTCGCCGACCCGGCATCTTCGACGAGCTACGGCAGCCGAAACCAGGGAGTAACGGCGGAACAGGCGGCGCAAGCTAAGAAGGATCTCGCCGACAAGATGTTCCGTTCTAACACTGGATTCGATCCGACCATGCTCGCCGACGCGGCCAAGATCGGGCTCTTCCACTTAGAAGCGGGCGCGCGCGAGTTCGGAGCCTGGTCGCAGAAGATGCTCGACGAACTCGGCGAGGGCGTGAAGCCCTATCTTGAGCAGCTCTGGAAGCAAACCATGCAACCCGCGATCCCCGGCCTCGAAAATATGATCGACATCGAACCTGCCGACGCGCCCATGTTCTATTCGAAGGCCGCGAAGATCGTCCAGGAGAAGATTGGCGGCAAGGGCTCGGGCGAGCAGATCCTCGCCACGCTGCGCAATTCCGGCGTCAAGGAAGACGAGATCAAATGGATGGGCCTCGACGACTTTCTCAAGAGCAAGCCCAAAGTCACGAAGGCCGAAGTGCAGCAGTTCATTCGCGAGAATCAGATCCGGCTCGAAGAAACCAACCTCAAGACGGCCGACACCGAACTGCAAGACAAATTCGACCAAGCAACGCACAACATGAATCAAGCCTACGGTGCGCTGCTCAACGAATTGCGCCAGTGGCACACCAACGGCGTTGCGGAACTGATGGCATCGGAACTGCGCAATGGGATTCGCGGATCTTACGAAATTGAACCGCGCGAGGCGCGCTATGCCGCGCGTGAATTCATGCAGGCGCAATCCGACTGGCAGCAGGCCCGCGATCTCGTGAATGAGGCGGCGCAGAGCAACGGGAAAGCCAAGTATGAGCAATACTCGCTCCCAGGGCCGAAGGGCGACTACACCGAAATGCTGATGCAGATGCCCAACCCCGGCGCGGCCGAAGCGCAAGCCGCCTTCGACGAGTTCGCGCAGCGAATGCAGAACAAATATGCCGCGGGCGGCCAGTGGGCGCAAAAAATCAGCCCCGAGGAAGAACTCACGCGGCAATACCTTTCGGAAGCGGTGCGCACCACGCGCGATGGCGGCTTCAATAGTTCACACTTCAACTCGCCGAATATCATTGCGCACGTCCGCTTCGACGAGCGCGTCGGCCAGGACGGCAAGCCGATGCTCTTCCTCGAAGAAGTGCAAAGCGACTGGCACCAGCGGGGAAAACAACAAGGCTATGCGCCGCGGGTTTCGGCGCAACCGCAGATCCCTGAACAAATCACGCGCCCCTTCCAGTACGTCAACGGTGCAACGGCGTGGGAGATTGTCCCGGCAACCCCGCCCGATGGCTACAGCGCCCGCTTCGTGGATCCAGTGCGCATCGTCAAGTATGAGGGCAGCGGATGGCAATCGCGCGGGATGCCCTTCCCTGAAGGGCAGCAAAGCGGGTTTCGCGTCACGCACAATAGCCTCGCCGATGTATTTCCAACGTTCGAACAAGCGGAACAGTGGGGGCGTGCGCAGCAACGCAACCAGATGGTGCAACTCGCGCGGGAATATGGAAGTGGGAGTCGTAGCGGCAAGGTGCCCGATGCGCCTTTCAAAACCGATTGGCACGAGCTCGCACTCAAGCGGATGCTGCGCTATGCCGCAGAAAATGGCTACGACCGGATTGGGTGGACGACGGGCGAGCAACAGGCGCAGCGCTACGACCTGACGAAGCACATCGACCGGATCACATACGATCCCGAAGCGGCGCGCTTTACTGCCTACGATCACGGCGGCAGCGAAGTGCTCGAAAAAGAAAATGTTTCCTGGAAGGATGTCGAAGAACTGGTCGGGAAGGGCCTTTCCGACGAACTCCAAAAGCACGATCACATCAAGTATGACGAGGATTGGACGCCCGACGAAGAACCGGACGAAGAGGGCGATTGGCCCGAGGGCGCATGGGACGCTCAACCCTACACACACGAACTTGAAGGCACGGATCTAAAGATCGGCGGCGAGTGGGCGCACAACCTGTACGACAAAGCGATCCCGAATTTCCTAAACAAGTACGGGAAGAAGTGGGGCGCAAAGGTCGAGGAAGGAACCGTGCCGAGCTCGCTCGGCGATGACGAGCGTTATTCAGTTCACGAGCGCGACGACGGCGGTGTCGACGTGATTGATCGGCATGGCGAGCCCGTCGGAGAGTTCGATTCGAGAGAACAGGCGGAAAAGCTGATGCGTCGCGAAGGCTTCCTCGATCACACGGTTCACACGATGCCGATCACGCCGGAAATGAAGAAGTCGGTCCTAAAAGAAGGGCAACCTATCTCGGAGAACCGTGCTGCGCCCCTTCCGCAGCACGAGATCCCCGAGCTCGCGATCCCCGCCTAGAACGGCGCGATCGTCACCGTCGCGATATTGAGCCAACCGTTCGAGGCGAACGGGTTCGAGTCGGCCGCAGTCGTCGCGGTGAGGTTGAGAAACACTTGCGTGGTTCCCCCGTTGACGAAGCCGCGCACGGTGCCCATGAGGACGTGCGAATTGTCGGCGTTGGTCGACCAGGAGATCCGGCCGACGAAGACGCCGACAAACATCGTTGCGGTGTTGGGCAGGAAGCCCCCCGGCTTGCAGGTGCCCGCGGCGTTGAACTGGCCGCATGAACCGTTCGTGCCGATCGTCACGTAACTCTGATCGACATCGAAGAGCGCGGTCGACGCCAGGCTGCCGCTGAGAAACGAGCCGGTTCCTAATTGGAACTGGCCGAACTCGATGACGCCATTGTCCGGCGAGGCGTTGAAGTCTTTGCCGCTGAAATGCACGAACGTGACTTGCGCGGGCGAAGTGAAGCCCGACGCCGAACTCGTCGAGATCCGGGTATCGACCACGGTGCAGGGAGTGGTTGAGCAGTCCTGGTGATTCGAAAGACTGCCGCTGTTAGCCGTCGCCTGAAACCCGGCTTGGGCGTGGGTGAGTGCGGTGAGGAACAACAAGCTGGTGAGTGCAAGGATCCTTTTCATGGTGAATCTCCTTATGCGTAAATTTAGAACAAACTCGGGTACTCGGGTACGGCACCAAGGTCGCATCTTTTCGGCGCTCCTGGTGTCCGTTTTCTTGACACTTTTTGTCACTTCGGCCGCGGCGCAAGGCGTTCGCTGGGATCTCGGCACGCCCGGATCCGCGGGCGTCACCATGATTACGGGGGGTTCCAGCTTCCCGCCGATCTTCGCCGTGCCGGGCGCGGGCCTCGCGCTCTGCGGGCACCCGGCGAACGCGGTGCCCTGCACGAACTACGTCACAACTTACACAAACGAAACACTGAGCGTCTCGTGTCCCACGAACGCGCAGATCGTTTTGCAGGGCTCTAGCACCTGCGTCGCGACCGGCGCTTTCGACGGCTCGCTCGGCGTATGGCTTGCCCAGGGCGGCCTCTACGATTTCACCCTGACGATCGAGGGCGTCAGTTCCGGCCCGTACACGATCGACGTGCCCGGCGCGGCCGGAACGGCAACCACGCCGGTGACAACGGCCGTGAGCTGCCCGGCGTCGACCTTGTTCCCGATCACGTCGCAGTTGCAAACCTTCGTTGTCAACGTGACCGCGAACTGTACCGCAAGCAACCTGACGGCCGCAAGCGCGATCGTGCCCCCGGCGATTGTGATTTTTCAGATCTCCTCGAACGGGCACACCTTCAATTGGCCGGGCAACACGATCGGCGCGGCCGCGGTCGCGGCGAGCGGCGTCACGACGCAAGCCTTCACCTGGGACGGCACCAACGCGACCGCGATCGGCACCTCGAACCAAAACACGAGCACGCAAAGCGCTTCGACGCTCAACACGACGACCGGCTACCAGATCAATAGCAGTTATGGAACGGCGGGCAACTGCATCCAGTCGACCGGATCCGGCTCGACCTTCGGCACCTGCTCGAATCCCTTCACGATCGCGAATGCCGGATCGACTGGCACCTCGCTCAATCGCTTCGCCAAGCTCACCGGCGCGCCCTCAACCGCGGTGATCGCAGCGACGACCGACACAAAGGGAATCGTCGGCGTAGTCACGGCGGGCGCAGGCACAACCGGCAACGCCACGATCCAGCAGAGCGGCAGCGTCGCGGTCTTCATGGATGGCGCGACGACCGCAGGCGATTGGATCATCGCGAGCACCACGGTCGCGGGCGACGGGCACGACTCGGGCCTTGCGCCCCCTTCCCTGCCCCCGATCGGCACCGAGATCCTCGGGCGGATCTTGTCGACCAACGTCGGCGGGGGGGCATACCTGGTCGATCTGTACGGCCCTGGGCTCTTCAGCCAGGCGCAGCAGGGCACCGACGCACTCGTGCTCACCGCGGGCACGTTCTCAGGATCGACCGGCACGCCGGTTTGCAAGAGCTCGAACGCAGGCGCGACGACAACGGGTTGCACCTTTCCAACTGTGCCGACCGGCGTCGGCGCACCGCAGAGCGCCTCGACCGCGGGCCTGCCGGTCAGCCTCACCGCTAACAGTCAACAGAACGGAGTGCTCACCAAGAGCGTCACCTTTCCAAGCGCCCCAGGAACCTATCGCGCTGACATTCGCTACGGGCTCTGGATCACTGCGGGGCCAAATGCGTGCGCGACGCAAGTGTTTGACACCACGAACAGCGTCGCCTTTGCAGGCGCGAATGCACAGAACGCCAACGGATCCGGTTTCATCGGGCTCACGGGTTCGCAGATCACCTCGCAGACCTACGCGGCAGGCTCGACCGTGACGTTTCGCCTCGATGCACTCTGCAACGCGAACTCGACGGCCACGCTGCATTGGGCGCTGGTTACGGGCACGCTTTCGCCGAATTTCGCCAGCTTCCTCGACATCACTCCACTTTTGAGCAACTAGAAAGGCGTTTCACTTTATGAAGACCATCGCTCGTTTTTTTGCGCTTGTCACTCTGCTCGCCGCGGCGGCGCTTGCACAGACCGGCCCCGGCGGCTCGGATTATGTCGCGGGCGTGCGCTATGTCTTGGTCGCGCCAGCGGGGGCGTGCTCTTCTACCTCGATCATCCAACTCGTCATGGGACCAGGAGATCTCTGGGCCTGCGTCAGCGGCACTTGGACGAAGATCGCAAGCGGTGGGGGCGGGGGCCTCAGCTATCCGCTGCTGTTGCCGGACGGCGATGTCAGCCATCCTCAACTGAGTTCGGCATCGTTCCCCACCGATGGGTTTTATATTGCTGCCGGGCGGCCGAATTGGATTTTTGAGCGCTCTGGCACGCAGGTGTTCGCTTTCCGTAACACTGTTGCGGGCTCTGCGCGCGCGATAGCGATCGGCGCTTCGGCCTCGATCTGTTTTGCCGACAGCAACACTCTCGATGCGAACGATTCTTCCAATTGCGGCGGCTATCTGAGCCGAGGCGGATCCACAAACACCTTGAAGTTCGGCTCGGCCAGCAATACCGCCGATGGAACATTCTCGACGGGTACGATCACAAACACGCTGTTTTCCATTCCGGCAAGTACCGATCCAATCAATGTCCCCGTGATTTTTCCGGCGATGCTGCCTTCGTCGGGCTTTAACTATGATGCGCCGAGCGATGTCTTCTTCTGGACGGATTCGGCAGGAAGCGGGACGGTCCTTTATGGATTGCAGGGCACACAGAACACAAATGGCAGCTCGGGTTTGTTTGCAGTCGAAGGCCCTGGTGATCCCTGGGTGGGGTTCGCGACTTATGGCCCACCGCTCCCCCCAGTCTGCTCGCATTGTCTACGACCGGCGAACGGCGGCCTCGGTTCGGAGGCGGGCGCGGTTGGTCAATTTGCGCCTTTTACGGCAACCCAGTATTGGACTAGCTCCAACTGTGCTGCGGTAGGAACAGCAGCAAACCCTTCTGTCGCGAGTTGCGGGGCAGCTTCGGAAGGCGTCGTGTACTGCGATGTAGCGGCCTCGGCTGGCACCTGCGAAATCGACACCACGGCAGCGGGCGCAAATAGCGACATCTTCATTACCGCGACCGGCTCGGCCAACACGCGCCTGGGAAAAACTTGTAACACTGCGCCTAGCGTCGTCCCAGCGATCCCGGTGAAGACGATCACCCCTGGAGCAAACTTCATCCTCAACATGGACACGGTTGCGGTGAACGGGATGTGCTTCTTCTTCCATATTGGGAACCAATAACAATGCACAAACTCTTCGTTGCACTTCTGGCACTCTCCTGCGGCTGTCTCGCGCAAGGCATCCCGGTTGGTTCGACGGCGGGCCAGCTTCCGGCAGGGGCGATGCCCTCGGGCTATGCCTTCCCTTCCGGCGGGATCATCCTCACCCTGGCGGCGAGCTGCCCCTCGGGCTTTTCCGAAGTTACGGCGCTCAACGGCAAATTTGCCCTCGGCACGATCGCGGCGAACTCGGACGTTGGCACAACCGGCGGCAGCTCCTCGATCACGCCCGCGGGCACCGTCTCCGCGCAGACCTTCTCGGGCACCGCGAATCAGACGACCAGCTCGACCAGTGGCGGAACCCCGGCGGGCACGAACGGCACAACTTCGATCACACCGACCGGCACGATCGCATGGCCCGCGGGCGTGCCGACCAA
>Ga0210402_10000448_pt1 | contig 46148 bp, 32 predicted proteins | sample IncBWC7MmetaG_FD_161055 | JGI IMG/M metagenome (GOLD analysis project Ga0210402, IMG submission 161055) | Forest soil microbial communities from Barre Woods Harvard Forest LTER site, Petersham, Massachusetts, United States - Inc-BW-C-7-M | ecosystem: Environmental > Terrestrial > Soil >... | reverse complement strand
ATTCCCTGAGTTGTTCGAACGTGGATTGCCTGTTCGATCTGCCCGGCTGCTTCGTACCCCGGCTCCAGGAACTGGTAAGCTCCGAGGTGGGCGAGCCTCACGGCGTCCGACAGAGTCGCCTCCGGGTCCCGTATGAACACGAGTGTGCCCGGCGCCAGGCGCCTCACTTGTTCCAGCACTTCCGCGGGACTCCACTCGGGAATCGGGAAATCCAACACCACTGCGTCGTAGGTGTTGTGGTGAAGCGCTTCAATGCCATCCTCAGGCGCGCGGAACTCGGCCTTCCAGCGTGCCGGTGGTGAGGCCAGTGGTGAGGCCAGTGGTCCCGGCCCTGCCTCCACCGCTCTCCGTAACGCGCTGATCCATAAGACTTTTTGGGTTTCCATTGGGGTTATACCGAAGCAATCGGATGAAACACCCAGGACTTTAGCCGTCAACTGCCATTTATTTTATGCATTGCGCTAAAGCTCTGGAGATGCTCATCCGATATGTGAATCAGCCACGGTTGGCGAGTCGTTATGAAAGTCTACGATAGTAACTTAACAGGTACATCGGCCGCCCAAACAGGACGCGCCCAAGAAACCCACAAGGTGGGAAACGAGAACGCGCGGACTGGAACTGCCAGGTCCGGGTCCGAAGATCGCGTTGAGTTCTCCAGCACTCTGAGCCGCCTTTCGAACGCCATGGCGGCGGACGGCTCGTCGCGAGCCAATCGTGTGCAGGCTCTCGCTGCACAGTATCAAAGCGGCCAATACCGGCCGGATTCCCTTGCCACCAGCAGGGGTATGGTCTCCGAAGCCTTGAGCGCGGGAATCAAATAAGATGCCGGAGGGCGAAATGCCGGGGGCCGACGTAGAGGAGCAACTCCGGACAGCAAGTCTGGAAGTAGAAGGGGCTATCCGGCTGCTCGTCTCGCCGTCGCCCGGTTCGCTGGATCGCTGCGCGCGGATTCTGGAAACCGCCGGCCGGCGGATAGCCGGGTTGCAGCCTCAATTGCGGGAAGAAGGCAAAGCCTCCATGGTTCAGAGCTCAATGATTCACAGGTCCAACACTCGCGAAGCAGCCCTGCGGCTGCGCTCTTCGGTGTCGCGGGCCGGCCGTCTGCTCGAAGGCGCTGCCGGCTTTCACTTAAACTGGAGCCGAATGCGGGACACGCTCTGCGCCGGTTACACCAGGCAGGGTGACCCTGCTAAGGCGCCACAGAGGAACCGGATCTCGATTCAAGGATAAACGAATGTCAAACCTAGTTGGCTTGCTGGCCTCCTCATCGGGCACGCTAAGTGCCTATACGAGCGTACTCCAGACAGTCCAGAACAATGTGGCGAATGCTTCCACCCCCGGTTATGCCAAGCAGAGGCTGCAGCTCATTGCCCTGCCGTTTGACCCGTCTACCGGGACCCCTGGCGGCGTGCGTGCGGGAACCCTCGAAAGCTTTCGCGACCAGTACGCCGACCAGACCGTACGGCAGCAGACTACATCTCTTGGGGCGCAACAGCAGATGGTCGAGAGCCTGACCTCGCTGCAATCGCTTTTCGACATCTCCGGCAGCCAGGGCGTCCCTAAAGCTCTGAATGACATGTCCACGGCTTTCTCCGCCTGGGCAGCCTCGCCCACGAACCAGGCCACCCGCCAGACCGTCATCGACAAGGCCACGGCGCTGGCACAAAGCTTTCAGCAGGTATCGGCCGGACTTGCCAACCAGGAGCAAACCGCCACCCAACAGGTTAGCCAGACTGTGGACCAGGTGAATCAAATGGTTGGCCAACTGCGGCAGCTAAACAAACTGGCCATGGCGGGCAACAGCCACGATGCCGGCCTCGACGCGCAGGTAAATTCGACCCTCGAAAGCCTGTCTCAACTGGCCGATATCACGGCTACCAGGGAGGCCGATGGCAGCGTAACCGTAGCGCTGGGTGGCAACCGGTTGCTGCTGGCCGAAGACAAGCAATATCAGCTCGGTTTCGCCCAGAGCATACCGACGGCGCCGCCGCCCACTTATCCCGGCGCGCCCGCCAACGTTCAGGTAAAGGCTTCGGACGGCGCCGACATCAATTCCGAGATCACCAACGGCAAACTGGGCGCGCTGCTGCATGTGCGCAACCAGGTTCTGCCCTCCTATCTCGGCGACTCCTACCAACCGGGCGACCTCAATCGCATGGCCAAGCAGTTCGCCGACCGCGTTAACCAACTGCTGACCGCCGGCGAAAGCTCCCCAGGAACGAGTGGCGTTCCGTTGTTTACTTACGACACCTCGAACGATGCCACGGTGGCCCAAACTATTTCGGTCGATCCCAATGTCACCTCGGACCAATTGGCGGCCAGCGATCCAGTCGCCAACGTCTCGAACGGAGTCGCGCTAGCCCTATCGGCGTTGGCGAGCCCGGTTGACACCGCCGACAAAATCGATGGGGTCAGCTACAGCCAGTTCTTTGGGGCATTAGCCGGGCGCGTCGGCGGCCAGTTGAACAACGCGACGGACCAGTCTCAGGTTCAACAGTCCCTGGTGGCACAGGCTCAGTCGGTCCGGCAGCAGGCCTCCGGTGTTTCGCTGGATGAGGAGGCGACCATCCTGGTTGAATTCCAAAGGGCCTACCAGGCGGTCTCCAAGCTAATAACCGTGCTTGACCAACTCACTCAAACCACAATCGATATGATCCCTTAAGGTCCAATTCTATGGTGACGAATCTCAGCCCCGCTTCCGCAGCCTTCCTGGTCAATGTGGAGCGTGTCCAACAACAAATTGCCGACGCGACGCAACAGATCTCGTCCGGCAAAAAGGTCAACGTGGCGTCCGATGCACCGGACGAAATCGACGCCATCCTTCAACTTCGCTCCGACATTGCCCACAACTCCCAAATCCAGAGCAACCTCGGTCTGGCGAAAACCGATGCCAATGCCGCCGATAGTGCCCTGACCTCGGCGACCAAACTCATGGACCGGGCTATTACGCTGGGCAGTCAGGGGGCCAATTTCACGCTTGACGCCACCGGCCGCCAGAGTCTCGCAGCCGAAGTGCAGTCCCTGCAAGACCAAATGCTGGCTACCAGCCGTACCACCGTGCAAGGCCGCTATATTTTCAGCGGCGACGCGGACAACGCTCCCGCATATGTCTCCGACCCAACCGCGGCCAACGGAGTGGATCGGCTGGTGACGGCGCCCGCCACACAGCGCGTGGAAGATCCTTCCGGAGGATCGTTCGCGGTTGGGAAGACGGCACAAGACATCTTCGACAGCCGGAATGCCGACGATAGCCTGGCTCCAGACAATGTGTTCGCGTCGCTAAACAGCCTCCGCCTGGCTCTACAGAACAACGACACGGCCGGGATCACAACGGCAGTCCAATCGCTGCATCAGGCATCCGATCACCTGAATACCGCCCAGGCCTTCTATGGATCGGTGGAAAACCGCATTACGGACGCCAGCAATTTCGCCGATCAATATGACGTCCAACTGCAAACCCAACTGAGCCAGAAACAGGATGCCGATGTGGCCGCCGAGGCCATGCTCATGAACCAGGGCAACATCCAACTGCAGGCCTCGTTCCAGATGCAAGGCAAGATGCCGCACACTACGCTCTTTGATTTCCTTGCGTGACGAATTAGTTATCAGTTATCAGTCGTCAGTAATCAGTGAAAATCAGCGCAGGGGGGCCGCACGTCTTGACTGACGACTGAAAACTGATGACTGAACTTCTCAGTCGAACAGGTGCGGTACAAACCGGCTGGTGTTGGTCGTAATAGGGCCGTCGGCCTCCCGCACTCCCATTCCCCCGGCCGCATTGCCATCCTCGTGCCCAATCACCCAACTCCCCAGAACCGGGTGCATCCCATCGAAACTCTTTAGCGGCGCCAACTGCTGGTACACGAAGCCTTCGGCGCCGTAATCGCCGCCGGTCTCGATGTCTTTTCCAGGCTGGTGCAGCGTAATGTTGGCGCCTTCCCGTCCCAGCAGCGGCTTCCTGACCCACGACATCATCAGGCCCGGTCCGTCGAAGCTGGCCTCGAGCAGGTACGGATGCCGCGGGTAAAGCTCCCACAGAACCGGCAGGATTCCCTTGTTCGACAGCAGCATCTTCCACGGCGGCTCCATCCATAGCGTCGCGGCCGCGCCCAGGTGCTTGCCGAACTCCTCGCGCACCATCCACTCCCACGGGTAAAGCTTGAAAACCGCGCCCAATGGCCGGTCGTCGGGCCCCACAAACGATGCGCCGTTCCAGCCGATTTCATCGATCGGAAAGCTCGACGCCTCCAAGCCGGCCTGCTGTGCCGTGTCCTGCAAATAGGTCACGGTCATCCCGTCTTCGACATCGTCCATCGAGCAGAAGTCGATCCGCCGCCCGGGCAAGTACGCGGCCAGTTCCTTCCACAACGCGATCAGGCGCTCGTGAAGCGAATTGAACTGGTCGCGCTTGGGATACAGATCCTGCAGCCAGTACCACTGCACCACCGCGGCCTCCAGCAGCGAGGTCGGCGTGTCCGCATTGTACTCCAGAAGTTTGGGCGGGTTGACGCCGTCGTAGCTCAAGTCGAAGCGGCCATAGAGCGACGGCGGCTCCGCCTCCCACGAGCTTTCAATCAGCGGAATGGCCGTCTCCGCGATCCCGAGCTTCGAGTAGAGCCGGTTGTCGATCACGTGCTGCGCTGCCTGAAGCGTCATCTTTTCGAGCTCGTTCGTGGCCGCTTCCAGAACGTCGATTTCCTTCGCGGTGAATTCGTAAAACGCGGCTTCATTCCAATAAGGCTGTTCGCCGGTATGCCAGACCAGACCGGCTTCTTCCACCTTCTTCTGCCAATCCGCCCGCGGTTCCGCTGCCATCCTTCGCATTTTATTCCCCCGCTTCCCCCGCTCCGTGACCCGAGCCTGTCGATCCAAAACCGCCGCGTTCCACACCCGATGACCCGCCCGGCGCCCCATCGGGCGCACTAACGCCGGGCCGCCCATAAGACTGGCCAGGCGCCGATACCACCGTTCCGCCGCCCGACAGACGTCTCCGGTAGGAATCGTAGTAATAGGGATACGGGTAGCTGTACATCATCGGAAACCATGATCCCTGCCAATAGTACCCGCCGCTGCGCACGGCGTCCTGGCATGCTATTTCGTTGAAAGTTGCCGCCTCGCAGGGATCGGGGTGCCGTCTGCCGCACATGGCCAACCCCATGGCGGCCACCGCGGCGATCGTAACCTTCGCCGACTTCCTGGCCGACTTCTTCATGGTTACCGTCAACCTTATTTCGGCGTAAACGTCGATTCCACACCGAATCGCTTGTAGTTCGTGTAGGCAATCCGCAGCCGCTCCCGCTGCGGCCCTCCACGGAAAAAGAGGGTGTCGTCCGCATACGTATAGACCGGAAACCAGTACTTGCCGTCAATCGGTTTCCGGATCGTGGTGAAGCGTGGAAATAGATTCTCCGATTTCGTGGTCCGGATCTGCGGCACCGCCTGGCCTTCCATACGCACTATGTTGAATTCCTTCTTGTCCACCCAGATCATGCCGTCGAACAGCCGTTGTCCCTGCAGGATCTGGCGCGGGCGCACCTGGAGCACCCAGCAATCCACGCCGTCCACCGTTTCCTCGCCCCGAATCTTGGTCTCGTAAATCCACAGGCGCTCCTCGGTCAGCACCAGCGGTTGAATTTCCCGGATGTCGTGGAAGTCTTCTTCTGTCAGAATCAGGTTCTTCAGCCCGTTTTCCGGCCGGCCAATCAGACTCTCCGAACGCTCGTGCTTCGGCGAAAAGATGATATCCCGCGTTTCGCGATACTGGCCGCGCGCCGCGCCGTGGCTGTCCAGTTCGTCCAGGGTCACGCTCTGGCGGTACGTATATTCGTTGCGCTCCACTTCCGTTTCGGTTTCGCGGTGTGCCACCAGCTTCGCCAGGTTGGCGGGAGCGTCATCGGATGCATCGGCGGGTGCGACATTGGCCGCAACATTCTCCGCACCGGGGGCCGCACCTGCCGGCCGCGCGCCGGGCGGCAAAAGGCCGAGTGCTAGAATGAGGCCGATGACCAAATCGCGCGGCGCCTTCCAGGCGGCTTTGCTGATCGGCTGGGTGGCGCTGAGCGTAGTCGGCATCGGGTTCGCTCGCCTCAAGGGCATTCCAAGCTGGGCGGCCATTCCTGCGTTGGCAGCCATCCTGGTGGAATATCCATTCTATCTGGTCCCGGCCTTTCCCGACCTTCGCGAACGTCTCGCCGGCGCGCCCTTGCCCGGATTCCTGGTGGCCTCCGCCGTCCTGCCCTACCTGGTTTGTTGCTGCGGCGCCGTGCCGTTTCAGTTCGTCAGCCTGGTGAAACTGATGGCGCTGGCTCTGGCGCTGAGCCTCTGGTACGTGGTCCTGCCGGCCGTGGCGGCGGTCGATCTGGCCTTCCTCATCCTCATCGCGGCCGTCCTGCTCGGCCGCTATTTCGACCCCATCTATCCGGCGCCGGTCAAAGGAGCCGACATCGCCATCCTCGGCAAAGTGGCCGTCTACCAGATCGCCGTCATGTCGCTGATTCTGGAGCGCCGCGTGCGCGAAACCGGCTACGGCTTCCTGCCCACCCGGAAAGACTGGCGCATCGGCGGGCTGCACTTCCTTTACTTTTTGCCCGTCGGCATCCCCCTGGCCCTGGCGCTCAAGGCCATGCATTGGAGCACCCCCAAACCGTTGTGGAGCGTCGCCGGGACCTTCCTGGCTTTCCTCTTCGTCATCACCCTGGGCGAGGAGTTCTTCTTTCGCGGCGTGCTGCAACAGTGGATCGAGGATTGGACCTGGAACCGCACGGCCGCGCTCCTGCTCACGTCAGCCTGTTTTGGATTCGCCCACTTATGGCTGGGCCGTTTCCCCAACTGGCCGTGGGTCCCGCTAGCCGCCACCCTCGGCCTGTTCTGCGGCCACGCGCGCAACCAGGCCGGCAGTATCCGGGCCGCCATGGTGACCCACACTCTGGTGGTCACCGTGTGGCGGGCGTTCTTCGCATGACTGCGTTCCGCCGCTTCAAGGGGAATGCAAGAGACGCCTGCCCTCGACAGGAGCGGAGTCGAATCCGGAACCGGACCGGACGCGACCAAACCGGTGCTCACGCGCGGATGTGCCTCGCGGGTGATCAGGTCCACACGACATATGCAAAGAGAGTCGCCTGTTGAATGCCGCCTGGAAGTGCTGCTGTTCGATCCGTTGCTGAACACGCCGACGGCGAATTAAGCTCGCTCAAAACGGGACAAATTGTCCCGGCAATCGACTCTATTCGGGGCTAACTCCTTTGTTTGAAATATTGCCGGGTCAAGTTGACCTGGATCGCCTAACGGGCTTGCAGAACGTCGCGGCGTTTCCGAGCTCAAAAGCCGCGAAATGTGGTGGAGCAGGCCTGATTCCGAACCTCAAACGGAGGGATCTGCGGCCCACTCTTTCCGGGGATGCCGGCGATGCAGCTACCGAGTTCTCGGGAGGATCGGCACGCCGTGACGGAGGCGACCGGAGTGCTGTACCTAATCGCGAAGGCCAATGCCAAGTTACAGAATGACCAAGTTACAAATGTGTTACCGGCTTTGCACTGCGGACTGTTCGCTCCGTGCCAACAGCTCCGCGTACCGCTTGAGGTCCACGGGAACCACGGTGACCAAGTCCTTTTCCATGTCTTCGCCGGTGGCCACCAGATGAAGCAGGTGCATCGCCGCCAGGCGGGAGCACCAGGGGTCGTCCATGGGGCGGCCGGACTCGCGGCTAACGTGTAACAGATCGGCGTGAGGAAACGCGATGGTCTTTTGGGTTTGGCCGCCATTTTCGTCCACCAGCAGGAATTTTACGTCCACGGTGTCGGCATGGCGCAGAGAGATGGCGGTCTGCAGCCATTTAAAGAAGACCTGAAACTTGTGGCCGAACGGATCGGGTCCAGCTTCGAACTCACGGAAATTGAGCATCCGGGCCTATTCTACTCCAGACCTATTTTACTCCAGGCCATTTTACAATGCCCTATTTTACAATGGGAGCGGATGTTGGTTGCCGAACTGATTGCCACGCGGGAATTCCGTCTGACGGAGCAAGCCATCGAAGACCCCGGACCGGGCGAAGTGCAGGTGCGGTCGAACGCCGTGGGAATCTGCGGATCCGACATCCACTCGTACTCGGAAGGCGCGGTGGGCGATACGCCGTGCGAATTCCCGATGGTCCTCGGCCACGAACCGGCGGGCACGGTGGTGAAAACGGGGCCGGGGGTAACCGGTTGGGCGCCGGGCGACCGGGCCGCGCTGGAACCGGCGCTCTACTGTTACCATTGCGAGTTCTGCCGCACCGGACATCACAACGTTTGCGAAAATATCCGGTTCCTGAGCAACCCGGGGACGCCCGGGTTTTTCCGCGAATTCGTCAATTTGCCGGCGGCCAATCTCTTCGCCATTCCGAAGGACCTGTCGTTGGAGGTGGCCACCCTGGTGGAGCCTCTGGCGGTGGCGATGCACTCCATGAAGTTCGCCGCCGTTCAGCCGGGCGAAACCGTGGCGGTGTTTGGCGCCGGGCCGATCGGTCTGTTGACGCTGGCCTGCTTGAAAATTGCGGGTGCGGGCCGCATCTGGGCGGTGGAACCGGTAGCGCACCGGCGCGCGATGGCGAAACACCTGGGCGCGGACGAAGCGCTGGACCCGAACCAGGTGGATGCCGTGCGGCAGATTCATGTGGACACCGCCGGGCGCGGCGTGGATTGCGCCATCGACTGCGCGACGAAGGAACACAACGGGGAACACCAGGGGGAACATCAGGGAGAACACGCAGCTGAACAAACCACCAACTGGGCCATCCGCGCCGTGCGGAATGCCGGGCGCGTGGTGATCACGGGGATTCATTCCGCGCCCCTGGTGCCGTTCGAAGTTTCCCCGATGCGGCGCAAGGAGCTGGCGATCTTCAACGTGCGGCGGTCGAATCATGAGACCGCAGCGGCGCTGGAGTTGCTGGTGAGCCGGACCGCGTGGTTCGCGCCGCTGGTCACGCACACGCGCCGGCTGGACCAGATCGCCGACGCCTTCCGGCTGACGGAAAAGTACGAAGATGGCGTGGGCAAAATGGTGATCGTGTAGCCAGTCGCGGCGATCGGTTCCTGCCGGGCTAACGTGGAACGTCGCTAGAATGACAGCATGGATCGCCCACAGCGTCCCAACCCCAACCCCAACCCCGACCCCGTGGTTGCGGCGTATAAGAAGGACATCGACCGCACCTTGATCCGCGAGAACTTGAGGCTCACCGTCGAGGAGCGTTTCCGCAAGGCGATGGCCCTGGCACGGTTCGCCGATGAGATGCGGCGCGCGGGCCGGGAAGCGAAGTTGCCGAGGCCATGACCGATTTCGAAGCGCTACTGAAGGCGTTGAGCCGGCACCAGGTGGCATTCATCGTGGTGGGGGGAGCCGCGGCTATTGCCCACGGCTCCGCGCGGCTGACGCAGGATCTGGACATCGTGTACGAGCGTTCCCCCGCGAACCTGGACGGGCTGGTGGCGGCGCTAGCGGAATACCAACCGTACCTGCGCGGCGCTCCGCCGGGACTGCCGTTCCTCTGGGATCGCGTGACGCTTACGCGCGGGCTCAATTTCACTTTGGCGACCTCGTTAGGTGACATCGATCTGTTGGGCGAGATTCCGGGTGGCGGTGCTTACGACGATCTCTTGCCGGACGCCATTGAATTGCACGTGTTTCAAACCTGCTGCCTTTGCCTGAGCCTTCCGCAGCTCATCCGCGCCAAGCGGGCCGCGGGGCGCCCCAAGGATCTGGAGGCGCTAGCGGAGTTGGAAGCCATCGAGGAAGAAGAAATCTGAAAGGGGTTACCAGCGTTGCGCCCAGTCCGGCGCCTCCATACGCACCAGCCGCTCCTCATTCCTTGCGGCCAGTTGCCGCCACAGGAGTTTGCCGCCTTTGGTGGGTTTCCCGGTGGAGGAAGCGGCGCGCACCGCCGCCACGATCACCGCCCGCGTTGGTCCCAATCCGCCCAGTGCGCCTCGAAACAGGTTGCCCAGCCATTATCCAGTGCAGCCGCGAACCGGGCTGCGGCAGCGGGTATACTGGTTGGCTATCGGAGGGCCGCACCGTTGATCGAGCGCCTGCGGGCAAGCAATAATTGGAAATTCGCCGGTGTGATCGGCCAGGCCGACGGCCGCCTGGCGGCTGCCTGGTGGAGTCTGCTGTTGCTGCGCGGACTGCTGCCGGCGCTGTTTGCGGTCACTATGGGCGGCCTGGTAGGCGCGGTTCAGCAGCACGGCGATCTGGCGGCTCCGCTGGCGCTGGCGGGCATCGTCTTCGTTCTGCTGCAGGTTCTGCCGCCCATCCATCATGCCACCGGCGCCAATCTGGGCAGCCGCATCGCCGCCTCGCTTTACGACCAACTCGCCCAAGCCTGCGTGCGCCCTCCCGGCATGGGTCACCTGGAAAATCCCAAGCTCACCACCGACCTCACCATGGCGCGCGATTTCGACCTCGGCATCACCGGGCCGCCGATGTCTATGTCGATGGACTTTATCGCTGGAGGGTTGGTGGAAATGGTGGGTGGTCTGGCCTCTGCCGCCGTCCTCGCCGCCTACGCGTGGTGGGCGCCGCTGGTGCTGGTGGGGGCGTGGTTCGGCACCCATTGGCTGCTGCGCGAGAGCGGCGTCTGGAAAGACCGCAACACCCAGGAGGTGCGCGAGGCGCAGCGGCACGCGGACTATACTTACCGGCTGGCGGTGGAGCCGCTGGCGGCCAAGGAACTGCGGCTGTTCGGACTGGCGGACTGGGTGATCGAGCGCTTCCGTTCGCGCCGGCAGCGCCTATTCGAACTGCGCTGGGAAGCCACCCGGCTGCGGGAGCGGCCCCTGATCTGGAGCCTGCTGCTGGCGTTGGGCGCCAACGTGGCGGTGTTCTGGTCGATGGGCGCGGCCGCATCCGCCGGCAGTCTGCCGCTCGGCCGCCTGGCGATGTTTGCCAGCGCCGCCATGAGCACCAGCATGATCGCGTTCGGTGGACTCTCATGGGCGCTGGATGGCGCCGCCGCCCCGGCCGCCGCGGTGCTGCGGCTGCGCCAAGCCATGGGCCCGGCAGGCGCACTGCCCGAGGGACATCGCCCGGTTGTGACGACGTCGGGGAAGATGCCGGCGCGCGAGATCCGGTTTCGCAACGTCACTTTCCAGTATCCGGCCGCCGCCGGTGAGCCCGAACTGGGGGGCGTCGCGCCGGTACTGGCAGGGTTCGACCTGACGATTCCGGCCGGCACCTCGCTCGCCATCGTGGGCCAGAACGGCGCCGGGAAGACCACGCTCGCCAAGCTGCTCTGCCGGCTCTACGATCCGCAGGAGGGCGCCATCGAGGTGGATGGCGTCAACCTCCGCGAACTCGATCTGGATGGCTGGCGGGCGCGTGTGACCGCCGTGTTTCAGGACTTCATCCGCTTCGAATTGCCGCTGCGCGACAACGTGGCTCCGGGCGGCGCGCCGGACCAGGCGATTGAATCCGCGTTGGCCGAGGCCGGCGCTTCGAACCTGGCGAAACTCGATACGGTACTGGCGCGCGGCTATCCGGATGGCACCGATCTTTCCGGCGGCCAGTGGCAGCGGGTCGCGCTGGCGCGGGCGCTCTGTGCGGTGCGGCTTGGCGCCGGAGTGGTGCTGCTGGATGAGCCCACGGCCCAACTCGACGTGCGTGGCGAGTCCGAGATCTTCGACCGCATCCTGACCGCCACGCGCCACACCACCACCATCCTGATTTCGCATCGCTTCTCCACCGTGCGCCACGCCGACCGCATCTGCGTGCTGGAGCACGGCCGGGTGGTGGAATTGGGCACCCACGAGGCGTTGATGGCGGCGGGCGGCCGGTACCGGACCATGTTTGAGCTGCAGGCATCGCGCTTTGGCGAAGAGGAGGAGGCAGCGCATGCCCAGCTTGACTCCCTCGATTGACAGCCAACTGCCTCCGGCCTTGCAATCCATGTGGCGCGTGCTCAAGCGCGGCTACCAGGCCGAGCCCCGGCTGCTCATCGTGTCCATCGGCCTGGCTTTGCTGGCCGCGCTGCCGGACGCACTGCTGGCGCTCTGGCTCAAGTTTCTGGCCGATGGCGTTATGGGCGGCCGGCACACGCTGGTGACCGTGGCCGCGGTCGGGCTGGGCGCATCGGTAGCGGCCACGTGGTTTCTGCGCGTGATCAGCGACCGCACGCAGCGCCGGTTCCGCGAAAAAATGACGATTGTGCTGGAATCGCTGGTGGCGGGCCTGCAGGCTTCGGTTACCACCATTGAGCACCACGAACGGCCCGAAATTCTCGACCGCCTGGCCGTGCTGCGCAACCAGGTGTTTGTGCTCGATCACGTCTACATGTCGCTGTTCGGAGTCGGCGGCTGGATTCTGCGGCTTGGCGTGACGTTGGCGCTGTTGATGTCAATTCACCCGGCGCTGGCACTGCTGGCGGTGTGTGCCCTGCCGTCGCTGTTATCGTCCGCCTGGCGGCCGGGCGTGGAACAACGCGCGGACGAGCGCGGAGCCTCGGCCACCCGCCTGGCGCGGCACCTTTTTGACGTGGCCACCACCGCGCCCGCGGGCAAGGAGGTGCGCGTCACGGGCATCGGCGACCTTCTGGTGGCACAGCGCCGCGAGGTGTGGGAGCGCTGGTACGGGCCGGTAGCGGCGGCCCGCTGGTCCAGCGCCCGGTGGCACACGCTGGGGTGGGCCATCTTCGGCGCGGCGTACGTGGCGGCCGTGGTGTTCGTAACGTCCGTGCTGAAAGCCACACCGGGCAATGTGCTGCTGGTGCTGACGGCGGGCGCGCGCCTTTCGGCGTACATCGGCGCCACGGTGGGAGAAATCGGGTTCCTGCGCATGTGGCTGGACGGTTCCCGCCGCCTGGCATGGCTGGAGGATTACGCTGCCCGGCAAGCGCAGGGGGCCGATGCCGCGGTGCCGGACCGGTTGGAGAAAGGCATCGTCTTCGAACACGTTTCGTTCGCGTACCCCGGCACCGAACGGCTGGTGCTTGAGGACGTAAACCTGCATCTCAAACCGGGCTCCGTGGTCGCCATCGTCGGGGAAAATGGCGCCGGCAAGACCACGCTGGTGAAGCTGCTGTGCGGATTGTACAAGCCGAGCCGCGGGTGCATCCTGGTGGAGGGCGTTCCACTGGCGCGCATGCCGCAGGACGCCTGGCGCCGGCGGCTGGCAGGGGCGTTTCAGGACTTCTTCAAGTTTGAGTTCCTGGCGCAGCAGAGCGTGGGAGTGGGCGACGTGCCGCGCGTGGATGACCGGCCGGCGGCATCGGCAGCGGTGGGCCGGGCCGGCGCTGGCGACGTGGTGGAGCAACTGGCAGGCGGGCTGGACACGCAACTTGGACCAACCTGGCCCGCGGGCGTCGAGCTCAGCTTTGGGCAGTGGCAGAAACTGGCGCTGGCCCGGGGATTCATGCGCGAGGGGCCGCTGCTGCTGGTGCTCGATGAGCCCACGGCGGCGCTCGACGCCGAAACCGAGCACGCGCTGTTCGAGCGTTACGCCGCGGCGTCGAAGCGCGGTGGTCACACGACCGGTGGTCACACGCCCGATGGCCCCACGCCCGGCGGCCGCATCACCATTCTGGTCTCGCACCGGTTCAGCACGGTGCGCATGGCCGACTTCATCGTGGTGCTGGATGGCGCGCGCGTGGTCGAACAAGGCACCCATGAGGCGCTGCTTGCCAAAGGCGGCCAGTACGCGGAACTCTATGGCATCCAGGCGGCGGCGTACCGGTGACACCGCTCGAACAGAAAGTGGTTCAACGGGTGGCGTCCATGACGGGCGAGATGGTGGAGTTTCTCCGCCAGTTGACGGCCATCCCCACCATCAACCCGCCCGGCGAGAACTATCTGGGGTGCGCCGAATTCGTGGGTGCGCGGCTGCGGGAATTCGGCTACGAAACCTGCTACATCGCCGCTGCAGGGCGACCGGAGCACACGCCGCGTTACCCGCGCGTCAACGTCATCGGGCGGATGGATAGCGGCGGGCAAAACTGCACCAGGCCGCTGTTGCACTTCAACGGGCATTTCGACGTGGTGCCCGCGGGCGCGGGCTGGACTGTCGACCCATTTGCCGGAACGGTTCGCGACGGCAAAATCTTCGGCCGCGGAACCACCGATCAGAAGGCCGGCATCGCGGCTTCGATCTTCGCGGTGGAGGCCATCCGGCGCGAAGGCGTTGCCCTGCACGGCACCGTGGAACAGAGCGCCACCGTGGATGAAGAAAGCGGCGGATTCGCCGGCGTGGCGTATCTTGCGGAGCACGGCTACATCGGCCGGGATCGCACCGATTACGTGATCATTACGGAGCCTCTGGGTGTGGACAGCGTCTGCCTGGGCCATCGCGGTGTGTACTGGTTCCGGGTCACCACGCTGGGGCAGGCCGCGCATGGGAGCATGCCATTTCTCGGGGTCAACGCGATTTCGAAGATGGCAGAAGTGGTTTCGTCGCTGGAGCGGGACCTGCAGCCGCGCCTTGCGCTGCGCCACACATCGATGCCCGTGGAGCCTCCCGCGGCGCGGTGCCCGAGCTTGAATGTGAATTCGATCTTTGGAGGCCAGGCGGGGGTCGGCCAAGCGGGGGTCGGCCAAGCGGGGGTCGGCCAGGCGAGCGGCGGCGAGGCGGGCGGGGGCCAACCCGGCGGCGGTATCCAGACGCCTTGCGTGGCCGACCGGTGCGAAGCCATTTTCGACCGGCGCTTCCTGGCGGAGGAGCCGATTGCGGACGTGAAGGGCGAGATCGCCAGCCTGCTGGAGGAGATCGGGCGGAGCGATCCGCAGTTCCGCTATCAGTTGGATGACTTGATGACGGTGCTGCCGGTCCACACCGATGCGGCTTCGATTCTGGTCCGGCAGACGGCCGGCGCCGTTCGCGACGTGCTGGGGACTGAGCCGCGCCTGATCTCGAGCCCGGGGACTTACGACCAGAAGCACGTGATGCGTGTGGGGCTGGTGGAGCAGTGCATTGCGTACGGACCTGGAATTCTGCACCTCTCGCATCAGCCCGACGAGTACTGCCGCATCGACCATCTGGTGGCGGGGGCGCAGACCATGGCGCTGGCGGCGATGCGGCTGCTGAGTGCGGAGTAGAGCGCACTACAACGGCGGCGTGAAGCGGCCATCAATCGCGGTCCAGCCGCCATCGGCGAACAGCACGGTTCCGGTGACGTAGCTGCTGGCGTCGGAGGCGAGAAAGAGCACCGGTCCCGCCATTTCCTCGGCCTTGGCCCAGCGCCGGAGCGCGTTCCGGTCGGCGTAGGCCCGATACCACTCGGGGTTGTTCTTGATGGGCGCGGTGAGCGGAGTCTCGACGATGCCGGGGGCGATGCAGTTGACGCGCACGCCATCCGGCCCGAGTTCCGAGGCCAGGCCGCGGGCCATCTGCACCAGCGCGGCCTTGGTGCCCGCATAGATGGACTGGCCGGGTTCCACATTCACAGCCCGGATGGACGAGAAGAGGATGATGCTGCCGGCCTTTTTGGCGCTCATGTGCCGGCCCGCGGCCTGGAGCACGTGGAAGGCGCCGCCGAGATTCAGGCGCAGGACCTTTTCGAATTCGGCGTCACTATAGCTCAGCATAGGCTTGCGGATGTTGACGGCGGGCGTGCTGACGGCCACGTGAATCTGGTGATACTGCGATTCCATGCGGCGGAAGGCATCGGCGACCGCGGCGCCGTCGGTGATATCGAGGGCCAGCGAGTCGGCTTGACCGCCGTGCTGGCGAATTCCAGCGGCTGTGCGCGCCGCGCCTGCCGGGTCGAGATCGGCGCACACCACCACGGCTCCGACAGCGGCGAGCCCTTGGGCGGCAGCCATCCCAATGCCCGAGGCAGCGCCGGCAACGAAGGCCACGCGGCCATCCAGGCGGAACAGAGAGGAGAATTCGATCATGCAGGAATTCTAGCGCGAGTGGCCGTGACCCTCTGGGCGGCGTGCCTGATGGCGCAAAGGCGCGCGGAACGAGAGACACAGTGTCGATCCAGAGTTGGTAGACCGTAGTCGCGGGCGGACTCAGCTCCGTGCGTGTCGGCCGTGCGTTTCCGCCGCCGGCCCGCTGGCGGCGATTTCCGCCAACAAAGAGTTTGTCAGTAGCTGGCCAGCTCAGCCTTTGTCTGCCGCAGAATGCTTCGAATCGCGTCCCGATCCGACCTGGTGAGAGTTGCAAAGGCATCGTCCTGGTCTTTGCCGGTCAGCACGTCCCACAGGCGGCGGTAGAAATGGTCCAATGCCGGTTTCGGTAAGGCGTCGAAGGCTTCGGAATAAATCAGGAAACTGCACGGATACCGGAACATCCGGCGGTTCAAATCCAGATCCCTCAGCGAGCGGCCGGCGCTGTCCTTAGGACCGGCCGCCGCAAATTCCGTGGTGAACGTAGAGGTACCCCGCACTGGTGCTTCCAGGCGGGTTTCGTCGGTGAAAAGCATGTAGCGCAGCAGGGTTTCTACCGCGTCGTAGATGCGATGGCGGGTGGATTCGGACCAGATGCCCGCGGGAACCCCGAGCGCCTTGTTCATGGACTCCTGCTGGTTGAGCGCCAGCCGGGTCTCCCAGTTCACACGGCTGATCAAGTCATGCAGGTGTGTCTGGTGCGCCAGAATCATGAGAGCCACCAGATCGCTGTGCGGGGTTGGGTAGGCAGTCAGATCGAAGCGCCCCTGGAGCGAAGTGACATTGGCGCCGCTTTCCCGATCGAGCCGACCGGGAAGCTCTTTGTCCTTGACCGAGGCGTTTCCCATGTGGCGCTGGTTGCCGAGGGTTCCGGTGACGTACCAGCCGCCCCATCGCTCTCGCAGAGGACTGCTGTGATCGGTGACGAATGAGTCCTCCTGCAGCTGCGGAACACCGTCTGCCGCGGGAAATACCGAGCGCAACAGCAGTCCGGGTACGCCCAGCGTCTTGGGAGAGGCGTGACATTGGAGGCACTCCTCCCGGCGGACAAACTTCGGCTGACTTTTCGCTGTCAGGGACGGGCGGTGCTGATCCAGCGTGTAAAACATGGTTCCCTGGGACGGGTCGACGGCGGCTACCTCCAGGACGTCCCCGCCGTGCACCCATCCAACGTAAACACTGTCATTGAAATACAGCGCCCGCGGCGTGGCAGGCGCGATCAGGTGTTGCTGCGAACTGGTCTTGGAGAAGACCAGTGTTTGAGAAGAAAGCCGGATGTTCAACTGCTGGAGCACCGAGAGCAGATAGCCATGTGGTTCCTGGAATGTGAGCGTGGTTTCGCCCTGGTCGAGGCGGCGCTGCAGCCGGGCGACTAAGTCATTCGGGGGCGTACTCTGATAACGGATCACATCGCCGTCCAGAAGGGGGTAGGATCCGGAGAATGAGGACTGCGCCGGCGAGGCTGGCGGCAAGACGCCGGCTATCACGGCAGCTAGTACGGCGGGCAACCGGATGCCCGGCACCGGGTTGCACCACGCTGGTCTCATCCTTTACTCATGTGTACTCGTATGCCGTGCGCCGCGGGGCCTGTATCTCATCCTATCCCGTTCAATTCACCGTCTGGACCAACACCGGTGAAGTGCTGGTGAGGAAACTGGAACTGCCTCCATACACAGCGGTGATCTGATGGGCGCCGGTTGAAAGGGTTGAGGTGGTAAAGCTGGCATGGCCGGCACTAAGCCCGACGCTGCGCAGGGTCCTGGCGCCATCCTTAAAGGTAACCGTGCCGTTGGTACGTGCCGTGCCCGGCGCGTTGGCCGCCACCGTAGCCGTGAAGGTAACTGACTGATTATGTACCGATGGGTTGAAAGACGAAGTCACCGTGGTGGTGGTGGCGTCCTTATTCACGGTCTGGGTCAAGGCCAGGGAAGTGCTGGTGTTGAAGCCGGTACTGCCGCCGTAAACGGCCGTGATGGAATGGGTTCCCACGGCCAGGGTTGACGTGGTGAAGGTTGCGATACCACTTCCATTCAGGGTTCCGGTCCCCAGCGTTGCGTTGCCGTTCCTAAAGTTGACCGTGCCCGCAGGCACGCCGCTGCCCGGAGCCGTGGCGGCGACCGTGGCCGTAAACGTGACTGGCTGGCTGAACACCGAGGGGTTGGCGGATGAACTCACCGCCGTAGCAGTGGCGGCTTTGTGTACCACCTGAGGCGCGGCGCTCCCGCTGCTGTTCGTCCATCCGGCGGTCCCGGTGAAGGTGGCGGTGATGGTGTGGCTGGCTACCGCCAGGGCCGTGGTGCTGAACGACGCGCGGCCCGCGGCGTCCACGGTCACGTTCGAAGCCCACACCGTGGCCCCTTCCGTGAAGGTCACCGTTCCCGCCGGCGGACCCGCGCTGGAAGTGGTTGTCGAGATGAAAGTCACCAGTTGGCCGAAGACCGAAGGGTTCGGCGAAGAACTGGCGGCGGTGGCCGTGGGGTTATTCGGGTTGACAACGGTAACCGCCACGGCCGCGGACGGAATGCCATTGGCGACAACCTGCAGCGTGGCGGCGCCCGCCTCGATATTGGCAGGCACATCGAAGTTGGTGAAAACCGTGGTGCTTCCAGTCGCCACGCCCATGCTGCTGTGATCATGCGTTTTGGCGTAGAAGACGTGCCCGGTAGTGTTGTTGACAATGCGTACCAGCGGATAGTTAGTGGGGTTCTGCGATTCGTCGCCAAATGCCGTCCCCTGGTTCAGGCCGTTGAATTGGGTACCGCTGATTTGATACGTGGTGGCATTATTAACGGTCGGCGGAGCGCCGATGATGGTCGGCGCCCAGGCGGGATCGTACGCCGGCGAGCCGGCGGGAGTGTAAAGCTGAACCGTGGTGGAGCCGTCGACAAACATCACTTGTCCCGAAGGCAGAACCAGCAGGCTGGTGAAGTAAGTGGCATCGCTGGCGGCGCGGGCCGGCGCGGGAACGCCAGTGAGGCTGGCGCCATCGAATTCGAAATACTGCAAGCCGGCTCCAGTGGCGCCCGGGCTGGCGCCAAACAACACATGGCCGCTCGGCAATACGGCGCCAGGGCCGTCTTCGACGTTCAGTCCTGATGGCAATTGCGGCCCCTGAGCCCAGGCGCCAGGGTCGGTGGACCCGGCCGCCGGCGGCGTATAGATGCCAGTGAAGCCATTCGCGCCTACCGCGAACACCGTGCCATCGGGACGCAAAAGCGTAGGCCCGATTTCGCCGGGCGGATTGTACACCGGGCAGCCCGGCGCCGTGATCGGCCCCGAAGTGGTGGGCGTGTGAAGATCTTGCAGGGTGTTTCCCGAATTCGCCCAGATGCCCGCCGCCGGGCCCGTGAGTAAGAAGCGTTCCGACGACGGAGCGTTCTTCACATCCAGCGTGAAGAAGCTGCCATCGGGGAGCAGCGTCCAACCTTCTTCCGAATTGAAGCCATCGGTCTTGCCGGTGGCCGAAACAATCGACCACGATAGCGTGGCGGGATCGAGCACCGCCAAATCCTGAAACAGCTTGCTGCCGACCAGCAGGCGGCCATCGGCCAAAACGGCGGCGGGCGCGTCGCCGATGCACTGTAAGTGATTGGGCGAACCGGTGGATGGCGGTAGAGGGAGCATGGTCCAGGTATTGGCATTGGGGTCGTAGATGGCCCCCAGGTTGGTCAGCGCGAAGTTGCCGTTGTTGTACTCGCCGCCGACCACCACCACCCGCCCGTCGGCCAGCACCGCCGAGGCAAAGGCATCAGGCACGTAACCCGAAGGCAAGCTGGCAAGCCCAGACCAGGCGCCATTCAAATAGCTGCCACTGGAATCCGGCGTGAGCTTGTACCAGGCGGAACCCGATTGGCACATCACGCCGCCATCGGTGAGCAACATGCAGAGGCTGATGCCTGCCGGCGGCCGGGTGGTGAGAGTGGTCCAGGTCTGAGCGTGGGCGAGTGTGGTGACGAGCGCAAAGCACGCCAGCGCAATCGCCCGCGAGAGAAGTTTGGTGCGCATGAGGCTTGTATGCTCCTGGCCGGTTCAATTTACGGTCTGGACCAGCACCGGTGAAGTGCTTGTCAGGAATCGGGAATTACCTTCGTACACAACGGTGATCTGATGGGTGCCGGTTGACAGGGTTGAGGTTGTGTAGGTGGCTTGGCCCCCACTCAGGCCGCCGCTATGCAGGGTCCTGGCGCCGTCCTTGAAGGCGACCGTGCCGGTGGGCGTGGCCGTGCCCGGCGCGCTGGCGGCAACCGTGGCCGTGAAGGTGACCGATTGATTGTGTACCGAGGGGTTGAGAGAAGAAGTCACCGTGGTGGCGGTGCCATCTTTATTCACCGTCTGGGTCAGGACCGGGGAAGTGCTGGTGTTGAAGCTGGTGCTGCCGCCGTAAACAGCCGTGATGGAATGGGATGCCACGTTCAAGGTTGAGGTGGTGAAGGTTGCGGCACCGCTTCCGTTCAGCGATCCGGTACCCAGCGTAGTGTTGCCGTTCTTGAAGGTGACCGTCCCCGTGGGCACGCCGCCGCCGGGAGCCGTGGCCGTGACGGTCGCCGTAAACGTGACTGGTTGGCTGTACACCGATGGGTTAGCGGACGAGCTCACGACCGTGGTAGTGGCGGCTTTATTCACTACCTGAGGCGCGGCGTTCCCGCTGCTGTTGGCCCATCCGGCGGCCCCGGTGAAGGTGGCGGTGATGGTGTGGCTGGCTACCGTCAGCGCCGTGGTGCTGAACGATGCGTGGCCCGCGTTTACAGTCACGTTGGATGCCCAGACCGTGGCGCCTTCCGTGAAGGTCACCGTACCCGCCGGCACACCCGTTGTGGAAGTGGTGATGGAGGTGAAGGTCACCGACTGGCCAAAGACCGAGGGATTCGGCGAGGAACTGGCCGTGGCGGTGGTAGAGGCGGCGCCATTCACTACCTGAGGCGCGGCGTTGCCGCTGCTGTTGCCCCATCCGGTGGCCCCGGTGAAAGTGGCCGTGATGGTGTGGCTGCCGACGGACAGCGCCGCGGTGCTGAACGATGCCTGGCCCGCGTTTACAGTCACGTTGGATGCCCAGACCGTGGCGCCTTCCGTGAAGGTCACGGTGCCCACCGGCACGCCCGCGCTGGAGGTGGTGGTCGAGGTAAAGGTCACCAACTGGCCAGACACCGAGGGATTCGGCGAGGAACTGGCCGTCGTAGTGGTGGTGTTAGCGGTGTTCTGAACCACCTGCACCTTGCTGCCGCTGCTGGCGGCAAAAATCGAATCGGAAGCGTAAACCGCCGTCACGGTATGGCTGCCCAGCGCCAGGCCGGAAGTGCTGAACGAAGCCACCCCGCTGCCGTTGAGCGGCACCTGCCCCAGCACGATATTTCCGTCCTGGAACGTCACCATGCCGGTGGGTGTGCCCGTACCCGGCGGAACTGCGGCCACCGTGGCCGTAAAGGCGACCGACTGGCCTAGATTCGAAGGATTAGGCGAAGCAGCCACCGCCGTGGTTGTCCCACTGGCGTGGACAAACTGGATCAGGGACCCGCTGCCGGCGCTGAAGCTTGTGTCCCCGCTATAGCTCACGGTTATGAAGTGCTTGTCGGCGGTCAGCGCCGAAGTAGTGACCGCCGCATTCCCGTTGGCATCCAGAGGAACGTTGGAGGCCAGTGTAATCGTAGTGCTGCTAACCATGTTGGGGCTGGGCACGAAGTACACCGTGTCCGTAAGCGTGACGGTACCGGTGGGCGTGATGCCGGAAGTCCCTGTATTGGTCACCGCCACCGAGAAAGTGAGCGCCTGCCCGGTCACCACGTTGCGGACATCCGGCGTGGAAGAGGCGAGCGCGATGCCCACGCCGCTGAGGCTGCCCAGCGCAGACATGGTGCCGCCGTTGAGCGTGAACACCTGGCCATCCGGGCCAATGATGGTCGGAACGTAAGGTAAGCCAATGCCGGCGTTGAGTTGCAGGAACTGGGTCAGAGAGTTGGCGGCCAGGTTCCAACGATAGATGTGACCGTCTTCGCTGGGAAAGAAGACGCTGCCGGTGGCCGGATTGATCGCCGGCGTGTTAATGCACCATTCGCGCACCGCCAGAGGCAAGCTGGCCGAGCGATTCTCCTTGTCGGCCGTGGGGCCGATTACGGTAAGCACCTCGCGCATGATCAGCAGGCCGTTGGAAGACGCATGAGCATCCACCTGGGTGGCTGTGGGATCGATCAGCGCGACCCTGTTCACGCCGTCGGCGCTGTCGTTGCCGGCGCCCGCATAGTTGTTGTACTTCGTAAACAGCAGGTATGACGACGTGCCTGTATAGGAGGGGACCATGCTGGCCGGCACGACGCCTGTGGTGTTGTCCCATCCAAAGCCGCCGGGCGTTTTCTCTACCGTCAGATCGCCGCTGAAGTGCAGCATGAAACCGCGCGAGCCATTGGCCGGATTGCCATAAATGCCGAAGTAAACGTCGTTGTCGGGGCCCACCATGGGCGACGCCGTGCTGTCATCCAGAAGCGTGGCGTTGTTGGCATTGTTGCCGCGCGGGTCTTTCAGGAAGACTTTGTATTTGGTCGCCAGGGTGGTGGAATTCAGGCCGAGCAGGTAACCGTAGGTTTCCGTGCTGGGCGATTTCACCGCCGCGTACACGGTAGTCTGATCGTTGCTTAGCGCCGGGCCGGAGTTGTGGGTATCGCGTCCGATACTGGCGTCGCCCGCAGCCGTGCCCGCCAGCACGTAGGTCGCGTTGCCACTGGGGTCGATGCGCGCAAAGCCGCTCTGCGTGGTGCTCAGCGGGGCCGGGGCCGTGCCATCGACGCGGAAGCCGAAGAACACGTTGCCGCTGCTGTCGGCCGTGATGGGCGTGTTGATGAACACCGTGGAATTGAAGCCCGCAGCGTTGGCATGGTAGTTGGCCAGCGTGGTGTAAAACACCTGCTGCACGGGCGCGCCGTGGCTGGGGGAATCGACATTATTGACATAATAAATCGTGCCGCCGTTGCCCGGATAGTAAAGGCGCGTTTCCGAGCTGGTTGCCAGAACGGGCTGATAAGGCAGAATCCAATTGTGCGACGGCTGAGTGTAGTCGGTGCTCAGCGAGTAGAGCGGGGCGCCGTTGGCCGCGTTGAAGACGTTGATCTCAAACCCGCCGTTGGCGCCGGTCTTGACCGGAACGAAAATGGTGTTGGCGGGCGTGATCAATGGGGCCCCATAGTGCGCCAGGGCCCCGGTATTGTTCAGGTCGATGGAGGTCGTCCAGTGGACCGCATTGAGGTTCTGCGCCGCCGGGCTATAGTTGGCCGTGTGCTGCGCGTTGCCGCCGAAGGATGTCTGCGCCCCCGCCTGGCTGATCAACAGAAATGCGAACCCCAGGCTCGCGGTGACCAGAGTCAGTTTCCCTGGAACGTTCGCTATCTTACATTTGAGCAAATTCATTGTGTGCTGTTTGTTTCCTTTTAGACTTACTGGGACCTATCGCAAAGTAGTGAGCCGGACAGCAATCATATCCCAGCCTCTGACGTTTTCGCAAGGTGCCGACGGCTGAATGCCGACGGCTGAAGCAATTAAAGCAACGCCAGCGGTTTCTGTCGCGTAACTCGTTCTCCGCGCGTAAGACCACTCCCTAACGGTCGTGGCTCGGATGCAAAGTTCTCATATTGTCAACGAGGCCATCGGAGCCATGACGGTAAAGTAAGGGAGTGGTTGCTTCTCCCTAGCTGGCACCTGGCCAGACGACGTCTAGTACGGCGACACAGGCAAGAATGCCCGTGCTAGGGCTTCACCGCCAGGATCGCGTCCAGGGGAACCCCTGTGCGGCGGCCTTCGACCTGACTGAAGCCCGCCCGTTTCAGAAGTTGCGAGTACTCGCTCAGGCTGCGCTCTTTGCCTTCAGTGCAGATCAGCATGCCGAGCGACTGCATGTTGGCGGGGATGGGGCCGACGCCGTCCTCTTCCAGGATTTTCTCAGCCACCAGCAAGGCGCCGCCGGGGGGCAGGCGGTCGAAGATCCGGGTCAGAAGACGGCCGATCTGGGCTTCGTTCCAATCGTGCAGCACCTGGCCTACCGAATAGAGATCGGCGGGCGGCAATTCGTCCTCGAAGAAATCGCCGGCCAGGACTTCGATGCGGTCGCGCGCGGAGGAACGCGCCACTTCCTCCCGTGCCATGGCGGTGACGCGCGGCAGATCGAAGACGGCGCCGCGGAGTTCGGGGTATCGCTCGCAGGCGGCGGCGACCAGATGGCCGGTGGCGCTGCCCAGGTCCACGATGCGGCGGAAACGGCTCAGATCGAAGGCGGCGACCACCTTGGGCGAGGTCAACATGCCGAAGCCGTGCATGCCGCGCAAGAAATCGCGCATAGCTTCATCAGTGTGGAAGAAGGCGCTGAAGATCGGTCCATCGAGGCCGAAAGTCTGGCGCCAGCGGTGCGTGCCTTCGCGCACGGCGTCGGCCAGGTGGTTCCACATGGGGTAGAGGGCTTCGTCCGAATAGCGCACGTACCCGTATAGGGTGTGCGGGCTGGCGGCGCGCAGGTAGGTGTCGGCCACGGGGTCGTTTTCGTAAACGCCTTCGCGCTTGCGCAGCAGTCCCAGCGCGGCGCAGGCATCCAGCAGGCGTTCGGTGGCATCGGGGTTGGCGGCCAGGCGCGCCGCCACCTCGGCCGCGGCGGCGGGCGCGTCGTGCAACAGGTCGAAGATGCCCATGGAGGCCGCGGTGAACATGGTTTTGGAGCGGCGGAATGCCTGGATCAGGTCGATGACGGGTGCGGGATCGGGGGGCGTCATGGTTGAGGCCTCATGGTTGGCGGAAGTGGTCGTTGCGGAAGTGATCGTAACCCAGCGGGGCGAGCGGCGCGCCGTTCATCGTCACCGCGCCCTTCCGCCCTTTGCGCATGGTACCAATTCGGGTGAGCGGCACGCCTTCAAACTGGCGCGGGAACTGGAGCGGGGGACGGATTTTGGCGGGGACGGTGAAGAGCAGTTCGTAGTCTTCGCCGCCGTGCAGGGCCTGCTCCAGGGAGGCGCGCGGATAGCGGGGTGGCTCGGTGATTTCGGCTTCGAGGCCGGAGGCCAGGCACAGGCGGTGCAGGTCGAGCGAGAGGCCGTCGCTCAAATCCATGGCGGCGGTGGCGCCCAGGCGTTGGCGCAGAAACTTCCCCAGGGCCAGGCGCGGTTCGGGGTGAACGTGGCGCTTCCAGCTTTGACCACGGCCGGCTTGGCCACGTCCGGTGGCGAGACCGAGCGCCGAGCCGCCGAGCGCACCGGAGACATAGATGCCGTCACCCGGCCGTGCGCCATCGCGCCGCAAAGCTCGGCCGCGCGGCACGGTGCCACAGACCACGATGTCGGCCATCAGCTTGTCGCCGCGGGCGAGGTCGCCACCCATCAATGGAGCACGGGCGGAGCCGGCCAGCGCCAGCAAGCCGCGGTAGAAACCGTCCAGCCAACGGGTACCGGCCAACTGGGGCAGGGCCCAATCGGGTAGGGCAAGGGAGAGCAGGCAGAAGCGCGGCTCGCCACCCATGGCCGCGATATCGCTGAGGCCGCGCGCCAGCGATTTCCAGCCCACGTCGGCGGCGCTGTGGGTTTCGCGCCGGAAGTGCACACCCTCGATCAGCATGTCCGTAGTGAACAGCAGGTCTTCGACGGAACCGCGCGGCCGGAAGATGCAGCAATCGTCGCCGATTCCCAGGACCAGCCCCGAGGCTCGGGGCAACGAAACGCGCCCGCGGAGGCGCTCGATCACATCCTGTTCAGTCACTGCAGAATCGTGCTTGACCATACTGATGCCATCCGAGAGAATACCGTACGCAGAGTCACTTAGCCGGCGGATGCAAGGCGTGTAAGTACAGATCCAGACTTTGCCGCGCCTCGGCAGAGTCAGGCTTTAGCCGAAGGACTTCGGAGAACTCTCGTATCGCTTGATCCTGCAGGCCTAGCGATCCCAATGCGCGGGCGAGACCAAGATGCGCCCGCGGATAGTCTGGCTTCAACTTCACGGCCGCGGCGAATTGATCGCGAGCCTCGCTCATCCGCTCGCGAGTTGCCAGCGCCGTCCCCAGGTTTACCCGGGCTTCGGCGTCGTCGGGCCGAATCCGCACCGCTTCACCGAACTGAACGATGGCCTCGTCAACTCGTCCCATCATGGCGTAGACCGTTCCCAGGTTGTAATGGCCGTCGACGGAGTCCGGCTTTCTTTTCAATTCTTCGAGCAAATAGGGAAGGCCCGCCTGAAACTGCGCGGTTGCTTCCTGCATGTTACCTTGAGCCGCGAGAACACCGCCTAATCCGTAGTGCGCTTCGGCGCTGTCCGGTTGAAGCTGGAGAGCCATCCGGTAGTGAGACCCGGCGTCATCGAACCGGCCTCGCCGGATCAGCGCCGATGCCAGATCGACGTGCGCCTTGGCAAAATCCGGCCTTAGCCGAAGCGCTTCGAGCAGGTGCGGCTCAGCCTCTTCGGCTCTGCCCGCGGCAATGAGGGCCTCGCCCAGGTTCTCCTGAATGTCGGGCGCTTGCGGCCGGATCGCCGCCGCGGTCTGGAAATCGGAGACTGCTTCGGTGACTCGCCCATCCTCCCTCATCGCCGTGCCGAGATTGTTGTATGCCACGTAATTCCCATCGGTAACTTCGATGGCACGCTCAAAGAGCGTGATGCTATTCCGCCAGAATCCCAAATCGACCCACGTCACAGCAGACCAGGCCGCGCATGCCGCGACCGTCAGAATCGCCAGTGCGGATTGGCTCCAACCCATACGCCCAAACAGCTCGTTGACTCCCCATGCCAGGACGATCGAAATGCCGATCAGTGGAATGTAAGTGTAGCGATCGGCCCTGGATTGGAGTCCGACCTGCACCAGGCCGATGACCGGCACCAGAGTGACCAGGTACCAGAGCCATCCGACGGCGAAGTACGGGCGCTGCCGGATCATGCGGACAGCAAGCGCCGTCACACAGACGATTGTCGAGGCACTGAGGATTCCCAGTAAGCTTGGCTGTGATTCCGGAAATGGATAGAATACCGCGAGATGAGAAGGCCAACATAGTTTGGCGATGTAGAGCAGATAGGACACCAGCGCGTTCCCGATCCGCGCGGCCATCGGAATCTGATCGATCGACGATACCGAGCCTCCGCGCTCTTGAACCAGATAGGTCACAACCGACGCCGCGATCGAAAGTACAAATAACGGGACCTTCTCGATCAAAAGACCAGCGCTGGACCTGGCCGCTTCCAAGCGGCGTAAAGGCCACACATCCAGGAGCAGCAATACCAGAGGAAGCGTGACGGTCATCGGCTTGGACATCAATCCGCAGCAGAACGTTAGAACGACCAGCAGATATTTCGGCGCCGATGGCAGCTCAGTGTACTTCAAGTAGGCCCAGAACGTGAGCATCCAGAAAAGCGCGCTGAGCACGTCCTTGCGCTCCGCCACCCACGCCACCGATTCGACGTGGAGCGGGTGCAGACCAAAGACGAATGCCACAAAAGCGCTGCGCCAACGTGCTCCGGTGGTTCGTTTCAGGAACGCGAAAAGGAGAAGTGTGCCGATGGCGTGAAGCGCCACATTCGTAAGATGGTGCGGGCCGCTTTGCAGCCCGAACAGTTGGCAATCCAGCATGTGGGAGAGCCAGGTGAGCGGAAACCAATTTGAGGCGTAGCCCGAAGTGAATGCCCAAACCAGACCTGCGGACGTCAGTCCATCCCGCACGTGCGCATTGTTGACGATGTACTCCGGGTCGTCGTAATTGATGAAGCCGTACTCCCGAACCGGGCTATAAATCGCGAGTGTGATTAAAAGCAGCGTGAGATAGATCCAGAGTTCGCTGGGTTGGCGCGCCGGGTCTGCGTTTTTCCGATCGGTTGACGAGGGATGACGCCGGCCGCGTTCCTGGCTCGCTCGTTTCACCAGACGAGTTTATCGTGATTCATCCGCTCATGACCCGGCTTTCCGCGAGTCACGCCGCGACTAGAGCGTTCGGCGTTCGGCAAAGCTCCGAGAGATGCGCGCAGGATTGAAAATGCGATCGGCTGCACCTACCCCGCGGTTCTCTTGACAATCCCCCCGCGTGGCGGATTGGCGGAGCCGGGTACGACCCGGGTCAAGTCCTCGCCGAGTATGGAAGGACACCACATTGTTTCGATGTGCTCTATGACCAGCTCGGTACCGCGTGCGTGACTTACGAATGGCCGGGTTCGCGGATCATACATGGCGTCGGTAAGGTCCCGCGCCAGCACCACCTCGAAGCCGAGCCGCGTCATCTGCCGCGCCCCGAAACCGCGATTCAGGATGCAGATATTGGTATGGACGCCCATCAGAACAATCTTGTCGATGCCTTCCTGCTTGCAGAAGTTGTAAATCTCCTGGCCGCTTTCGCTGACACCATCGAAGCCTACGATGTCGATGGCTGGATGCTCGCGAGACCAGGGGTAAGGCGGCCCTTCGAACTGGTTCACTATCGGGTCATCGCACCCGCCGGCGGAGTCATCGATCGGGAAATCCCGTTCTTCCTCAGGGACACGCGGGCAGCGCGCAATGATGGGGAATGGAGACGCTGCCGTGGGAGCATTGCGCATCCGCTCACGCCACGCGGTACCTTCGTAGTATTTCATCGTGTCGCTTGGCGCGTGGATGATCATCACTCCCAGACCGCGGGCGGCGCTGACCACCTGATTCATCCGTGGCGCCATCAAGGCCACTCGTTGCGCCGACATACCGCAGGTGTGCGTGTTCCACATGTCGCAGATGATGATCGCTGTGCGCGCCACCGGCCAGTGCAGAACCTGCTCGGAGGCTTCCGCTTCTCTGGTTCGGCGGCGTGCCCGAAGACTCAGTGTGCCGGGCACTTTCGGGCGGTTTGGTAACACGTCGCCCGGGGACGGCTGCGCCGCCGCGACTAGCAGCGCTCCGGGTATCGATCCGAGAAAGGATCTTCGGCTAACAGGTTTCATCAGCACTGCCTCCCGTGATGCCAAGCATGGCTAGTATACACCCGATCGGACAAGTATCTGGCGGTCGGGTTGCTCGGGTGCCGGTGCTGCCCGGTGCTCGGGTGCACGTGGTGAACGTGGCCCTCAGCCGCGAGCGCGATCCATATGTTGACGTCAGGCAGCGAAATGATCATCTGACATTAATTCGTCCACATCCCTGCCCGTGACGGGCCGGATCGGTCCGGTTTCGGAGGCGGGGATCAGGGGTAGAGATACGTTGAAGATGCGCTGAGCGGGTGGCTGGCAGTGTGCCACATGCTCCTCCACAATCCGCCGAATCAGATCGCCGGACGTGGCGCCTTCTCGCCTGGCAAGCATCTCGAGTTGCTGGAAGACCACCTCGGGGAGTTCCACTGTAGCCTGCATGATGACCATTGTCCCATGTCCGCTTCGCCGTAGAACTCGCACCATCGAGCGAGGACTCGCGCCCCCAGGCGAAATCAAACCGCATCAGTGGCGGCGAGCCGCCGTCCTGAGTCTCGGCGCTGGGGACCTTGACGGCGAATGGCGGCAGGGTAGTTGAAGAGCTACTCGCCGCGATGGTGGCAAACGCGGTTCCTGGTGAAGACACCCGCGCCGGATAAAACGAGTAGAAAGCCGACGATCGAGAGCCACGTTACGAGAGACTCAACATCGTGGTCCAGAGACAGCCCGACGAGCTTGTCCTTCATGTTGTACCAGTCACTTACGACGATGAGATCACCGGCGGGTACGATGCGTATTCCTGTTTTCGTGACCTTCAGCGTGAACCCGCCCCCAAGCGCGGCATGAAATCGCAGACTGCTTGATTCGCAGCTAGTCGAATAGCCATAAGGTCCACCATCAGGTTGAAGAGGGATGACCCTGCCCGTCTGATCGTTCAGTTCGATCCGCACGGGCATTTCTGGCAAGCAGAGAGCAAACCTTCCCGTTGGTTCTACTGCGCTGATGACGAACTCCGGTTCTCCGCATGCCTTGCGAATTCTCGTCCATCGGGCCGTGTTAGGGACGATGAGCGCCGCCGAGAGCGGCCCGTTGTCAATACCATCAAGGTGGATTCGAGTTAGAGGCTGGAGCGCAATCGACGCGTCGTCGTCGTTGAGGCGCGTCCCTGAGGCAGCAACCCATAGGATTCCTGGAAGGAAAAGTAAGCCGCCAACGGCGCTGAGCCACAACGGCAAACGTCTCAATGTACGCACCGCTCCAGCGCAGTCCACATATCTTGGACGGACGAAGTCCCGTCACATTAGGCCGTAACGGGATAGTGGGCGAAAAGACGGCGTTATCGGAAAGTGAAACAACGGCAGCTAGTCCCGATTGACGGCCGGATTCCTCCCGTGAAACGCCGTTCACGAAAATGAACCAGCCAAGCTCTTTTTGCCAACGGCGTCTTAACGCCTACGGAATAGCTTCCCTGCCCACCGCCATGTTCAACTGTCCCGCGGCGGTCAGGTACGCGCCCACCAGGTTGAGGTACGCCACTTCCGTCGCGCGGTAGTCCCTCTGCGCGTCCAGGTAATCCACCAGCGCCGCCTGGCCGCGCTGGTAGGAAAACGAAATCGTGTCGCGAATGCGTTTGGCCGTTTCCAGGTAACCGTCCGCCGCCTTGTACGGCACCAACAGGCTCACCGAACTCAACAGCGTGAAGTACGCCGAATCCACGTCGCTGAACACCGTCGCCTGGGCCGCGTCTTTCTGCCGCTCGGCATGCGCGATGTCGATCTGGGTCCGCGCCTTCTCGCCCTGGTTCCTGTCGAAAATCCGCAGCGGGATGTTGACGCTCACCCCCATGTAAAGCGTCAGCGGCGGATTGCGTCCCACATCCAGCGCGAAGGTGGGATCGGTGGAACCATTGGCCACCGCCAGTTTGTGATCCGTCCCGGCTTTTTCCACCGCCAGCAGCGCCGCCTGCAAGTCCGGCCGCGCCGCCACGGCCATGGTATGAAAATCGTCCAGCGCCGCAATCCGCTCTTGGAACTCGAAGGGGCCGGTCACGTCGAACTGGTCCACCGGAGTGCGCTCGTTCAGCAGCATCAGCATCGTGATTCGGGCCGTCCGCGTGTTTACCAGCGCCGTCTGGTAGTCCGACTCGTACTGCACCCGCTGCAGCGCGATGCGGTCCAGGTCCACACGCGCGATATCTCCTGACTTGTAGCGGTCGCGGTTGATGGCCAGTTCCTTATCGAAATAGTCCAGGTTCTCCTTGGCATTGGCCAACAGAGCCTTGGCCTGCAGCGTCTGCACAAAGGCAGAGCGCAGGCTGAACAGCAGAGTGCGCTCCAGATCCTGCTGCTGCGATTCCGCGATCGCCGTCCCCTGCTGCGCGCTTTCCAGGCGCAGTTCGCGCTTGTGCTGCCGCTCATGCAGATAGTCGAACGTCACCAGCGGCAGCGCGGCCCCAAGCGGCCGATACGGATTGCCGTTGAATGGCTGAAGCTGGTCAAGCGTCATGGTGGCGCTGGGATTCGGCCGCAGGTTGGCCGTAATCTCAGAGGCCTTCGATTCCTGAATATTAAGGACCCCGGCGCGCAGGTTGGGATTGGCCGCCCGAAACTTATCCGCCACCTGCTGCCAGGTGAGCGCCGTCTGCGCGGCCGCGCCGCCTGCTATCCAAAGGCTCACACATAAATACCGGATGATGCACCGCATTTTTCTCACCTCTTTTCTGGCGCTTGTGGGGCAGGTTGTGAACCTGCGGCGGATTGGCAATCCGCCCGCTGCGCGCTTTGACGAGCCCCCGCGGGGAAGACAGCAAATGCACGGCCGGCTCGCTGCCGCATCGCGCAGGCGGATTAACAATCCGCCGCAGATTGCCAATCTGCCCCACAATCATCCCTAAACCTGCAACGTATCGCCGTCGCGCGCCACCAGCGCGTAAAGCACCGGCGACAGAAAGATCGATAGCAGCAGCCGCGAAGCCAGTCCCGCCACAATCACGATGGCGAACGGCTTCTGCGAGTCGCTGCCGATTCCCGTGGACATCGCCGCCGGCAGCAGTCCGAAACAGGCCACCAGCGCCGTCATCATGATAGGCCGCAGCCGCAGCAGCGATGCCTCCAGCGTCGCCGTGGGAATGTCCCGGCCTTCCAGGCGCAGCTTGTTGATGAAGGAATACAGAATCACGCTGGTCTGCACCGCCACCCCCATCAACGCCACAAACCCCAGCATGGAAGAGACGCTGAAATTGGTATGCGTGAGGTAAAGCGCCAGCAGGCCGCCCACCGGTTCGGTCACCAGCACGCTGAGGAAAATAATCAGCGGGAATTTCAGATTCCCGTATAGCGCGAACAGAATCAAGAGAATCAGCAGCACTGTCATCGGCAGGATGATCTTCATCTGCTCCTGCGATGCCAGATAGTCCTTGTATTCCCCGCCCCAATCGAACTTGTAGCCGATGGGCAGCTTCACTGCCGCATCCACCTTGCGCCGGGCCTCGCCTACCGCGCCGGCCAGGTCGCGCCCCTCCACGCTGAACTGCACCCCGATGTAGCGGGAATTCGATTCGCGATAGATCAGCGAAGCGCCGTTCTCCACGCGGATGTCGCAAAACTGGCTGAGCGGCAGGTATTGGCCGTCGGCCGTGGCGATCAGCATATTTCGGATGGCGTTCTCGTCGCTGCGGTACGGCTCCTGCATGCGCACGATCATGTCGAACTGCCGCTCTCCCTGGATCACCTGCGTGGCCGCGGTACCGCCCATCGCCGTTCCCACCAGCGCGTTCACGTCGCTCACGTTCAATCCGTAGCGCGCCAACTTGGCCCGGTCGGGTGTGATGGTCAGGCTGGGCTGGCCCAGTTCCCGCACCACCGTGATATCCCGGATGCCCGGAATCTTCCCGAGAATGTTCTTTACCTGGAAGGCCTTGTCCTCCAGCGTCGGCAGGTCCTGACCGAAGATCTTCACCGCCAGCGCGCTCTTCAGACCGGTCTCCGCCTCGTCCACCGCGTCTTCGGCCGGCTGCGTGTAGTTGAAGATAATGCCCGGAAAGGACACCAGCTTCTTCTGCACCGCCGCGACCAGTTGCGGCTTGGTACGAATCCCTCCCGTCCAGGATTTGTCCGAATAGGGCTTCAGCCCCACATAGAATTCGTTGTTGTAGAAGCCGGTAGGGTCGGTGCCATCGTCCGGCCGCCCCAGTTCGTTGGCCACGGTGGTGACCTGCGGAAAGCTCAGCAGGATATTGCGAATCTCGGGCGAGATCTTGGAGGACTCTTCAAAGGAAATGGTGTACGGAGTAGTCGCCCGCACCCACAGCGCCCCTTCGTCCAGGTGCGGCATGAACTCCCCGCCGATCAACGGAATCAGCAGCAGCGAGGCCCCGAAGATCGCCAGAATCACCGCCACCGTGAGCAGCCGGTTGCGCAGGCACCGGCCCAGCAGCCACCCGTATGCACTGCGAATCCGGTCATACACCACCTGGCGGGGCTCGTGAACGCGGTGTCGCAGGAAGTACGAGCACAGCACCGGCAGCAGCGTCAGCGTGCACAGCAAACTTCCCAGCAGCGCGAACGACATGGTATCGGCCATGGGCTGGAACAGCCGCCCCGATGGGCCTGTCAGCACGTAGATGGGAAGGTATCCCGCAATAATCACCGCGATGGCGTAGAAGATGGGCCGCTCCACATCGTGCGCCGCGGCGCGGATGACGTCCACCACGTTGTAGTCTTCGGTGCCATGGCGCGCCGCCAGTTCGCGGAATATATTCTCCACCATCACCACCGCGCCATCCACGATGATGCCGAAATCGATGGCGCCGATGGAGAGCAGGTTGGCCGGAATATGCCGCCAGTCCAGGCAGATGAACGAAAATAAGAGCGCAAACGGAATGGTGGCCGCCACAATCAGCGCCGTGCGCACGCTGAACAGGAAAAGACCCAGAATCACCAGCACCAGCAGCATGCCGCGCAGCAGGTTGTCTTTCACCGTCTTGGTGGTCTCCTCAATCAGACTCTGCCGGTCGTAATACGGCACCACCTTCACGTCCGGCGGCAGCACGCGCTCGTTCAACTCCTTGGTCATGGCCTCGACGCGCCGCAGAATCACCTGCGCCTGCTCGCCGACGCGCATCAGGATGACGCCCTCCACCGCCTCGTCCTGCTTCATGTATCCGAACTGGCCGAGCCTTGGCGCGTAGCCGAACTGCACTTTCGCGATATCCTTCACGTAGACCGGAATGCCGCCCTTCTGCTGCAGCACAATGTTGCCGATATCCGCCATATCGCGCACCAGGCCCAGCCCGCGGATGTAATAAAACTGGCCGCCCTGCGAATAAAACCCGCCGCCCGCGTTGGCATTGTTGTTTCCCAGTTGCTGCACTACTTGCGGCACGTTGATGCCGTAGGCGAACAGTTTGTTGGGGTCCAGCAGCACCTGGTATTGCATGGTGGTGCCGCCAAAACCGGAATCGTCCGCCACCCCCTGAATGGAGCGGTAGTGCCGCGCCAGCACCCAGTCCTCCAGAATCTTCAGATCCTGCGGCGAGCGGTCCGTGCTCTGCAAAACGTACCGGTAGATCAAGCCGCTGGGACTGAACAGGGGTGAAAGCGAGGGCGTCAGCCCGGACGGGAGCGAAGCGTTGCCCACCCGCTCAAAAGCCTGCTCGCGCACGAAGTAAGGGTTGGCGCCGTACTCGAAGTTCATCTGCACCGACGACAGGCCGTACAGCGAGATGGAGCGCAGCGACTCCAGTTGGGGAATGCCATTCATCTCGATTTCGATGGGAATGCTGACCAGCCGCTCAACCTCCTCGGCCGCATGTCCCGGCCACTGCGTGATGATTTCCACGTGCGGCGGCGAGAGGTCCGGATAGGCGTCAATGGGCAGATTCTGAAATGAGACCGCGCCATAGATCATCAGGGCCAGGGATGCGATCACAATCAGAAACCGCTGCCGGAGTGCGAAGGAGACTAGTTTCGCGATCATTCTGTGGGTGCCTTATCGGATGGTGTTGGCGAACTGCAGGAACAGGCTGCCATCGGAAACTACCGTCTCCCCCTGCTGCAGCCCGCCCGAGATCGCCACCAGCCCGTCCTGTTGTCCCGCCATGGTGACGCTGCGCTGCGCGAACTTGCCGGGTTCCGCCTGCACATAGACAATCGGCTCGTTTTTGTCGTCTCGCAGCACCGCCCCAACCGGCACCACCAGCATGTGGCTCCGCACCCCGGTGTGCACCACCGCATCCACGAACATGTCTTTCTTCAGCAGCCCGCCCGGATTCTGCGTCACAATGCGAACCGGCGTGGTGCGTGTATTTGGGTCGACGAAGGACCCTATGTAGGAAACCGAGCCGCGGAAGGCGCGATTGAACGAGGGATTGGTTTCATCCACCGGGTCGCCGCTCTTCACCGAAGGCAAATCGCGATCGAAGATATGCCCCTGCACCCACACCGTAGAAACGTCGCTGATGGCGAAGCAGACCGTCTGGCCCGCCTGAATCAACTGGCCCGGCGAGACCAGTTTCTGCACGATCACCCCGGCAATCGGCGACCGCACCGCCAGTTCCGTATTGACCACCGATCCCTGCTTTTCCGCCGCGTCGATGTCCTGGCTGGTGATGCCGAAGATGTGGAGCGCCTGCAGGCTGTTCTGCACGTCGGTGGTAGCGTCGTTGTAGTCCGCCTCGCTGCTCTGGGAATCCTTCAACGCGATGGCGCCGCGATCCAGCAACTCCTTCATGCGGTCCACAATCCGCTTGTTGAAGGCTTCGCGGTTGCGCGCCTTGCGGTAGACGGAAATGGCGTTGGCCACGTCGGGGCTGGAGACGTAGAGCAGCGGCTGATCTTTTTGCACCGGCGTTCCGAGGTCCGCCAGAAGCCGCGTAATCGGGCCGTTGGCCTGGGTGATCGCCTGCGTGGTGTGGTCCGCATCCCAGTCCACGGTTCCGGTGGTGTGAATGGCCACGGGCCAGTTGGCCGCCCGCACCACGGTGGTCTTCAGGCGGGCCAGTTGATCCGGGGGGACGCTGAAGAATCCAGGCTGCCCGGATTTCGACTCTTCATAGGGCTTTTGCTCCGTTGGCTGCGCCTGGCGGCAGGCTGGTTGCAGCCACGCCAGCGCCAATCCCAGAGACAGCGGCAATAGCCGCCCGCGACAGCGCACCGTTTCAGCCGTCATGACGAAATGTTTCTCCTGACTCCGCCTAGAAAGAACACGTGGTCCCACGCCGGATTACCGGTGGGGACCGCCGGATTCATGTTGGAAATGCGCTAAGCGGCAGGAGGAGCACGCGACGGACTGGGGACCAGCCGGATATCCGAAGGTGGTTCGAAATGCGCCGGTGGAGCCAGCCATACCACCTGGAAAACCGGCGCCAGCGCCGCCGAAACGCTGGTTTGCAGGAACGGCAGCGGCCCCACGTGGCAGAGCAGGCAGCAATGATCGGGAGAATGATGCGATTCGCTTTGCGCCGAGAGCGCCGCAGACTGCGCCAGCATCGTGGCACACAACAGCAGGAGAACAACCAGAAGCCTCCTGTCGCAGTGAATCTCGCGCGTCATGGTTTGCCGGTCTCTCCCCGTTTGGCGGCACACGTACAGTGTGATTTACGCACCTTGGACCGCTAAGGTTACCAGATCCACCAGCCGAGTGCCAGCGGCGTGAAGCGGCGTGAAGCGATCCCACTGCCGGCTGCCGAGAGTTTTTCGACGCTCTCCCTATCTAGGCACGCCTTTCAGAAGTTCGCCAACGTATCAGGAAACCGCTTGCTAACGCGCGCGGCTCCGATTCATGCGCGCGGCTCCGATTCATGCGTGCGGCTCCGATCAGAGCCGCGACGGTCACGGAGCGGCAGCCTCGAAATAAGAGACCGTATTATTGAAACGGTGCACTAAGCGGCAGCGCTCCGAGCATCCGTTCCGCGTCCGTATCGGATTCGGCCCGATGCTCCAGGTAGAATTGCAGCCACTGGCGGGCGCGCGGTGCATCGCCGATTTGGGCGTATAACTCGCCGATTCCGCGCGCGCAGCGCGGCTTCCCCGGATCGTGCCGTACCTGCTCGCGGCATTGGAGTTCGATGCTGCCCAGCGCCTCCAGCGAATTCAACGGCTGCACTCCGGCCGGCGGGTGGCGCATGAAAACCACGCCCTTGGAATCCTCGTAGACCAGCTTCCACTCCCGCTGACTCGGGTCGGCCAGCGCCGCGGCCAGGAGATAGACTTTGCCCGAGAAGCGGTCGAAACCATCCAGCACCAACACCTGGATGCCATACTTTTCGATCAGCTCCGCGCCGCTCTTGCCGCCGTTGGAATCGGCGTTATAAAGAATCCGGCGGTAATCCGCGAACGCCTCTTCGCTCAAGCCGCGCGGGTCGATGAAATCCTTCTGCATGGGCCACAACCGCCAGACCAGGTAGCCGCCGTTTTCGTAGGTGTTGAACATGTGTTCGGTGACCTGGTGCGCCTTCAGGAAATCCGCCGCGCCCGAGGGTAATTGCCACTCCGCGGTCCGCAACTGGAACGCGCCGGCGCTCACCGCTTGCCACACTGCCAAGGCCGCCAGCAATCCGGCCACCGCGTACTCGGCCACTGCCGGCATGGCGCGCTTCCATGAAGGAACCAACGCCGAAGGCAGCAGCGCCGCTATCAGGATGGGGCCGAAGATTCCCATGAAGATGGTGTTGCGCACGGCCATCAGGGAGAACGGGGCGAAGATGGCATAGAGCAGCCAATCCACCGGGCGCGTTCTGCGCCATCCAATGGCCAGCGCCACCAGCGCGCCGAACAGGACGAAGCTGAACGGGCTGGGTTGCCAGGAGGCCCAGTGGCCGGCGAACAAACCAAGGTCGGCCGGGTACTGCCACTCCAGGTTGCTCGCCTGCAGCGGGCTATTGCGATAAAAGAGCAGAATCTGGATCACCCGGAAACCATTCGGATTGACGCCGGAAATCAGAAAACAGATCGCCGTCATGAGCCACAACTGGCGCTCGCCAGGCACGGGCTTCTTCTGCAGCCGCCGGATCAACGCCTCCGCGCAATAGGCGCCCATGATCACCCAGCCAAGGAAAAATCCGCCGTGGCAGTTGGCCCAGAACATGAAGATCGGAGGCAGCAGCCACATGCGCCGGCGAGACTCCAGAATCGCCATTACGGCTGCCAGCAGCGCGAAAGTCACCAGAAATGGCCGGCTCTGCTGAAAGTTGATGGCGACCGCACCTGCCACAATGGCCGCCGCCAGCCCGCGGTAGAAATGGCCGGACCGCCAGTAAGCCATCAGCCCGACCAGCCCGCAAAACCCGATCAGCACCGCCGCCCGCAACAGTACCAGGCCGGGAAAGCCGGCGGCGGTGTAGACCAGATACATGACGACTTGGGCCAGCCACTCATGTGTCAGGTTGAAATAGCGCGTGGCGGCCTCGCCCGCGTAAGACGAACTCTGCAAGTTGCTGGTATAGGAGAACGGGTCGGGCACCGTCAGCGCGCGCGTTTCCAGTGTGTGCTGCCCGGTTTTCAGATGCAGCCAGATGTCGGTGTCGGCAATCTCGCCCGTAAACCACGACAGCAGCAGGAGCACGGTCAGGCCCATCAGCAGCGGGCGCAACCAGGAAGGCGCAGTCGCAGGCGCTAGGGGCGCAGGCGAACGAGGTGCGCGCGGGGCTGTAGCCGGGCTCTTTTGGGGGCGGGGAGGCATGCGAAGAACTCCAAGTTTATCATCGGGCCTTCCCGCACCCGCGTGGCTTGCAGTCTTGGCGGATTGCCAAGTGGGTCGCCACCCCAGGTTGCCAACCAGGTTGCCAATCTGGCTGCCGCCCGCCGCCGGTCAACCACCTGACCGCGCTAATTCTTGGTGGCCTTGGAGGCACCGGGAGCAGGCAAACTGTATTCGCCATCCACCTGATCTTCGGCGCCATCGGCGTTGCCTGAGCTCTTGTAGGTGCCTTTTCCGGTCAGGCCCCGCAGCTTGCCGGTGCCGCCGGTGTACACCCATGTGCCATCGCCGTTATTGGCGCCTTCCTTGGTATTGGTCCCGGCGCCTTGAAATCTCACGAAGGCTTTGTCGCCATTCTCCATGGTAATCACAACGTAACCCCGGTCCTGCGACTTCCCGGAATTCGAGTCGCTGGTCATCGTCCCCGTGTAGTCCTTGGATTTCAGCCCCGCCATTTCCACGGGTGTGGTCCAGGTGCACGTGAATTGGGCCAAAACCAACGCGTGATTGGCGCGGTCGCCGACTTGGATCATCTCCTGCTTAACGGGTTTGCCGCACTTGCCGGTGCCCGAGGTCTTAGTCTGGGCCGTGGCGAAAGCGGCGGTCGCAAAAAGAAACGTGAGTGTGAGGATGGGCACCCGCCCGGATCCTGGTCTTGAGGTTCTGCCGTACGACATGATCATATAGATCTCCTGGTGGCACATTATATACCGGGGTTCCCCCCGATAGTTCCGGATGGGTGCGACATAGAAGCGGGACAGTCACTGAAATGCCGGCCAGTTGAGAGAATCCTAGCGTAGAAGTACTCAGGCGGTGTAGGTTGACGGAATAGTTGACAATTCTTGCCACAAAACGTGACAAAACATGCCACCAAAGATGGCAAGATCCTACGGGCATGGAGTACCGGCCGTCGCTCAATCGCCGTCAGGCGAGGCCGATCGGCGGATCTTACCGTCTTCTTTTGGCCGACCGGAAGCACGAAATTGCGGACCGAAACGTCGGTGAACGCGGCGCGACTTCTCGGGGGCAGTCCGGATTTGTACTCATCAAGCGGAGCCGTCCGTTCGGTGGAACGCCGGCGCACGGTGCTAGAGTGGGCGCATGTCGCGCAGTGTTCATTCAACGCACAAGGAGCTTCGCGAGGCACGACTGCGCTCCTACCATGACGACAAAATAAAGGCCGCCGAGGTAGCGGAAATAGAAAAGGACCTTGCCCGTAAACGCAGGATCAAAGGGACTGTGGCAGAATCCCGCAGCACGGACGAAGTCAAGAATGTGGAAGGTCTTGCTGGTCCCATTCCTATTCGGATCCTCGACCAGGGACCATGCATTCTGCATCCTGCAACACCGGAAGATATTGAGGCGATTCAGCAGCGCCTACCGGCGGGCGTAATGGAGGGGGTTTCTGAGATTGTGCTCAGCCTGGGCGAGCACGCACAACTGGAAGGCGAAGACGCCCATATTTGGGATCCGGACCCAATAACAAACCGAATTGGGCTAGAAACTTTGCCGGGGTTCTACAAGGGATGGATATGGGGAACCTACCAGTCCTCGGCATGCCGTATCACCTTGCACGCATTTGTTTCCGATCCGGCGAAACCCTGCGTAATGCCAACGACCGCCTATTTCAAACTGCAAATCCTCTCGACATTTGTTCATGAAGTAGCCCACCACTTCGATCACACACGACGGATCGCCCGAGGCCGTTGGCTAGCGTCTGAGCAAGAGAAGGTTGAGCATTTTGCCGACCACCGTCAACACGAATGGACGCAGACCTGCGTCGTCCCCTATTTGGAAGAAGCATATCCGCAAGATGTCGCCGAATTGCTTCGGTGGTTGGAGGTCCACGGACAAATACGCTTCACCCTTGGGGATCTGATCTCCGATCCGCGCCGAGTTTATGTTGCCACCATCGATCGGGCGGTGGAAGAACTTCTGAAAGATGTGCTGCAAGATACCCACCGTATCGAAACGCTCTTCAACTTCGCCATAAATTTGAAAATCGCTGACCTGTATGAGCGAGCCCAACAAGTGATCGACCGCATTTTGGTGGAAGGACCGGACCACGAGGATGCGCTCGAACTTCGCGCCAACATTTGGAACTTCCAGGAAAGCTATGCCGAGGCTGCTCTTATGGCGTCGCGGATTGTTGGACGCAATCCACGGAATTGGCGGGCCCGCACGACTCTCACTCGCGCATACGAGGGGCTTGAGCAGTGGGCCGAAGTGATCGAAACCGCAACGGAATCGCTCACCTTGTTTGACGAAGAGCTTGATCGGTTCGATGCTATCGCTAGTCGGTGCTCGGCGTACTGGAAGCTGGGCAAGAGGGCAGAATCAGACGAAGACTTAAGAACGCTGCAGAACTCTCCGCGTGCGTCATGGAGGGTAAAATGGATTTTGCGCAAACGGGGCCGAACAAAATAGAACCCGGACGATACGCAACCACCGCACGCGCACGAGTGAGCGGCAAGAAATTCGAGCCTCGCCAATTCCGCAGAAAGACCGTGGCGAGTCTGAGTGTGGACTGAACTCAAACGTGGGGCCGGGCTGACTTGGCGTGTTCCAGGCGGTTGCATCGGCGGACTGATTCCTCCTCTCTGATGCCGTAGTGTTTAGCTTTGTAGCTTTGACCTGTGGGCGGATCGTCGGCGACCGGGAAGGGTCACCTGACCGCGTGGTGCACAACGGGGCGGCGGAGCGCAGTTTAGGTAGGATTTATGCCACCAATAGTGGCACGACAGTAGGATCTTGCCAGGAATAGTGACACAAATTATCAACACTTCTGGCAAACACCCGCCCGCGACCCGTTAGAATCAACGCGTGATGTGTCAGCTATTCTGGCATCCTACAGCGGAGCCGCGAGCTTGTCGCTCGACCTCCGCTCCGTAACGGTCGCGGCTCCGAAACGGCGTTACACCACAATCCGCCACCTCTATGTCGCACTTGACGTCTGGCGCGAAGGCTGCGGTTCGCACGGTCACATCTGCGTGACCGCCGTCAGAGTACCGTAGGCGGATTGCCAATCCAGCGGAGGAATTAGGCGGATGCCAATCCGCCGCAGATTGCCAATCTGCCCCGCGTCGGAGCGGATGTTACACTGAATCGGTAATGTCATACCGCCATATCCTGTTTGAGGTGGACGATGCCGGGGTTGCGCTGGTCACCGTCAACCGTCCGGACAAGTTGAACGCCCTGTCCGGCGACGTGGTGGTGGAACTCAGCGCGGCCTTCGAACGGATTGCGGGCGAGCGCGGGATTGGTGCGGCGATCGTGACAGGGGCGGGCGGGAAAGCGTTCGTCGCGGGGGCCGATATCAACGAACTGGCGGCGCTTTCGGCATTCGAGGCGCGGGAGTACGCACGGCGCGGGCAACAGGCGTTTCGGGTGCTGGAGACTGCCGGTAAGCCTGCCGTGGCGGCGGTGAATGGCTACGCGCTGGGAGGCGGGCTGGAACTGGCCATGGCCTGCACGGTGCGGTTCGCTTCGGAGAACGCCAGGCTAGGCCAGCCGGAAGTGAAGCTGGGGATCATCCCGGGTTACGGCGGGACGCAACGGCTGCCGCGCCTGGTGGGCCGGGGCAGGGCGCTGGAATTGCTGCTTTCGGGCGAACCCGTAACGGCGGCCGAAGCGTATCGCATCGGCCTGGTGAATGCGGTGGTAGCGCCCGCGGACCTTTTGGATTACAGCCGGGCATGGTTGCGGAAGGTGCTGGCCAATGGGCCTCTGGCACTGGGGCTGGTGGTGGAAGCGGTGGATGTAGGGCTCGATTGCGGTCTGGAAGAGGGCCTGCGGTTTGAGGCGGCGGCGTTCGGAGTAATCGCGGCCACGGAAGATCGCCGGGAAGGCACGCGCGCATTCCTCGAAAAGAGGCGCCCGGCCTTCGCGGGAAAGTGAAACATGTCTAGAGTATTGGAAGGCCAGCTTACAGCAGGGGAACTCCGCTTTGCCATCGTGGTGAGCCGCTTTAACAGCTTCATCACCGAACGGCTGCTGTCGGGCGCCCTGGACGCGCTGACGCGGACCGGCGCCCACCCGGACCACATCGACGTGATCAAGGTCCCGGGCTCCTGGGAAGTCCCGCTGGTGGCTGGGGAAGCGGCGCGCTCCAAACGCTACGATGCGGTGATCTGCCTGAGCGCGGTGATTCGCGGCGAGACGCCGCATTTCGACTACGTGGCGGCGGAGGCGGCCAAGGGAATCGCACAAGTGGCATCGCAGACGGGAGTGCCGGTGGCCTTCGGGGTGCTCACCACGAATACGCTGGAGCAGGCCATAGACCGCGCCGGCGCCAAGGGCGGGAACAAGGGCTTCGACGCCGCCATGACGGCGGTGGAAATGGCCAACCTGCTGCGCACGCTGCGGCAGGCCACGTAGATATGTCTTCCCGCCGCAGATCCCGGCAGCGTGCCCTGCAGATTCTATTCCTCTGGGACGCCCGCAGGCAGCCGGTGGACGAAGCCATCAACGCCTATTACGACACCCTCTTCGCCGAGGAGCATCCCGAGCGCGACCCCTTCGTGGCGGATCTGGTGCGCGGCACCGTGACACACCTGGCCGAGGTGGACGAACAAATTACGAAACATGCCGAGCACTGGCGCATGGCGCGCATGCCGGCGGTGGATCGCAACATCCTGCGCCTGGCGGTGTTCGAAATGACCCGGGGCGGCACGCCTGCGCCGGTTTCGATCGACGAGGCGCTGGAACTGGCGCGTAAGTATTCGAACGAAGAATCGGTGCAGTTCGTGAACGGCGTTCTGGACGCCATCCGCCGGGAGATGCCGCCGGTGCCTGCCGCGACCCGGACTCCCGAATCACGAGACTGAGGAGCGGCGCCAGAATTACGCCAGGCCGGCGAGGGAACCTGGCGCGACGGCTACGCCACTACCGGCCCCTGTTTTTCGTAGCCTTTGGCCGCATTGGCACGTCTATAAAAACAGGTACGGTATACTTTGCATAGGTACAAGGACGGATTCGTAATGGCCCAGAAGAGGCGATCCCTGTTTGTGTTGCCGGTATTGGTTTTGGCGTGTTCGATTGCGGGCGGCTTTTACGGTCCGCGGATTCAGGTGGCGTCGGCAGCCTCGGCAACCGACGATCTGGACCGGGATGTAGACGGCTTCAGTAAAGCCCTGGCGCTGGTGGAGCAGAACTTCGCCAACCCGGTCAGCGCCGACAAGACCATCTACAAAGGCGCCATCCCGGGGATGCTGCGGACGCTTGACCCGCACTCCAATTTCTTCGATCCCCGCGAATACCAGGTGATGATGGAGGACCAGAAGGGCCATTATTACGGCGTGGGCATGCAGGTAATGCCGCTGCCCAACGGCAAGACCGCGGTCAAAGCTCCATTCCCGGGTTCTCCGGCGTATAAGGCGGGCGTGCGGCCCGGCGACATCATCGTATTTGTGAACGATAAGTCCACCGATAACCTGAACACCACCGAAATCGCCGACATGCTCAAGGGGCCGCGGGGAACCCAGGTGAAGATCGTGGTTTCGCGCGAAGGTGCGCCGGATTACGTGAGCTTCACAGTGATCCGGGACGAAATCTACCGCAAGACGGTGCAGGACGCCTTTTGGATCAAGCCGGGAATCGCTTACGTCAGGATTCTGAGTTTCGGAGAGACCACCGGCAAGGAACTGGAAGACAACCTGAAGCGTCTGGGGGAGAACAACCTCAAGGGCATGGTGCTGGACCTGCGGGATAACCCGGGCGGGCTGTTGAGCCAGGGAATTGCGGTGGCTGACCATTTCCTGGCGAAGAACCAGTTGATTGTTTCCTATCATGGCCGCGCGGCCCCGGAAAAGGCCTACACGGCGCGCAACGGCAACCACGGGCGCGAGTACGCGATGGTGGTACTGATGAACCGGGGTTCGGCCTCGGCGGCGGAGATTGTTTCGGGCGCGCTGCAGGATCACGACCGCGCCCTGATCATGGGCGAAGTTTCATTCGGGAAGGGGTTGGTGCAGACGGTGTTTCCGCTTTCGGATAACGCCGGGCTGGCGCTGACGATTGCGCACTTTTACACGCCCAGCGGGCGATTGATCCAACGGGATTACAGCAACAAGTCGTTCTACGATTACTACACGCATCGGGGCGAGACCGCGAAAAACCCGGTAGACGTAAAGATGACCGAGGGCGGTCGCACGGTTTACGGCGGCGGAGGGATCACGCCGGACGAGAAGTATGAAACACCGGTGCCGGACAAGCTGCAGATTACGCTGGCCCGGTCTGGGCTGTTCAATTTTACCCGCTGGTACTTCGGCGCCCATCCCGCCAGCCTGCCGAAAGACTGGATGCCGAACGACCAGACCCTGTCGGAACTGAAGACTTACCTGGAAAAGAACGGGACGACGGTCAGCGATGCGGAATTCGCCAAACACCATGATTGGATCCGGCGATACCTGGCCAAGGAAATGTATACCGCCGGGTTCAACGTGGACGAAAGCGACCGCATGTTCTCGCAGACCGATCCGGAAGTGGAAAAGGCGGTAGAGGCGCTGCCGAAGTCGGCGACGTTGCTGGAATCGGCGAAGAAGATTGTAGTGCAGCGGATGAAGTAGCATAGCCATTCCTGGCTGTGAGGAAGAACGCAGCCAGAAATGGGGGGCCGCACTTGGACCGGTCGATGCCTGGTTCGGCCTGTCGCGGTTGCCGGTTTCCGCTTCTATGACGGATCGGTAAACGCTGGGCGACCAGGAGGAGCCATGGCGCCCTCCGGTTTACCAGCTGTCGGATCCCCCGAAACAATGCGAGGAGTCAAACCCTGGAAATACGGAACATTACCGAGCGCCCCTGCGTAAACGCTATTCAGGCCACGCGGCAGCTGCTTGCGTGGCTGGATCATCGATCAGGGTCCCGTTCTGAAAGGCCCCTCGTGCCCACGAACAACAAATCGCTTCCGGTGCTGGCTGTGCTTGTTACTGCCTGCTTCCTTCCAGCCGAGGCCGGCGCGCAAACAATACCACCTGGCGCAGCCATCGACGCCGAAGTGAGCAAGCTGATGACCCGCACCAGCGCCAAGGGTATGGCGGTCGCGGTTATCGATCACGGTAAGGTCGGTTATGTCCACGCCTACGGCATACGTAATACCAAGGGAGATCCGCTAACCATCGACACCGTGATGTATGGCGCGTCGCTTACCAAGACGGTCTTTGCATACACAGTGATGCAACTGGTCGATCAGGGCAAACTTAAGCTCGATACTCCTATGAAGGAAGATCTCGATAATCCACTGCCAAGCTATGGCCCCGATCCGGTCTTCCCCGACAAGTACGGGCCATACAAGGATCTGGCCAACGATTCGCGCTGGCAAAAAATCACACCGCGCATGAGTCTGACCCATTCGACCGGCTTCGCCAACTTCTGGTTCATCGAACCTGACCATAAGCTGCACATCCATTTCGAACCGGGCGCGCGCTTCAACTATTCGGGCGAGGGTTTCATCCTGCTGCAATTCGTCATCGAGCACGGCCGTAAGGCGCAGGGGCTGGGGGTCGATCTGGGCGATCTGACCAAGGTCAATTTCTACCGGCTGGGCATGACCCGCACAAGCCTGGTGTGGCGTGATGCTTTTGCCGCGAACGTTGCCGATGGCTGGAACGATCAGGGCGAGATCCAGGAACACGACCAACGCAGCAAGGTGCGCGTGGCAGGCTCGATGGACACCACGATTTCCGACCTGCCGAAATTCGTTGCTGCCTTAGTGCGAGGCGACGGCCTGAGTGCGGC
>Ga0210402_10000447_pt1 | contig 46167 bp, 39 predicted proteins | sample IncBWC7MmetaG_FD_161055 | JGI IMG/M metagenome (GOLD analysis project Ga0210402, IMG submission 161055) | Forest soil microbial communities from Barre Woods Harvard Forest LTER site, Petersham, Massachusetts, United States - Inc-BW-C-7-M | ecosystem: Environmental > Terrestrial > Soil >... | reverse complement strand
ACTCCGAACCATCTCTATCACAACAATCGCAACGGCACGTTCAGTGATGAGGCCATGGTCGGCGGCATTGCGCTGAACAGTGAAGGACAGGCGCTTGGATCCATGGGTGTGACCTGGGGCGATTACGATCACAGCGGACGTCTCTCGATGTTCATCACCGAATTTGCCGACCAGCCCAACACGCTCTATCGCAACCTGGGAAAACGGGGATTCGAAGATGTTGCCATGCCATCGCATCTGGGCCAGCCCAGTTTGCCGCTGGTCGGCTGGGGTACGACGTTTTTTGACATGGACAATGACGGTTGGCTCGATCTGTTCGTGGCTAACGGACACGTCTATCCGCAAATGGATGCGGTGAAGGGAAGCGCCGCCTACGCTGAGCCGATGCTGTTACATCGCAACTTGCGCAACGGGACGTTCGAAGAAGTTTCAAAGGCGGCTGAGATTGCCGGCATGCCTATGAAATCCCGGCGGGGCGCTGCTTTTGGAGACATCTTTAACAATGGCAATATGGATATCGTGGTGCTCAATGTCGGTGAGCCACCGTCGCTACTGCTCAACACAAACAAGATCGCGAACCATCGTGTGCTTTTCCATCTGGTGGGAACAAAGAGCAACCGCGCCGCGATCGGCGCGCGCGTCACCATTCATATCGGAGGGATGACGCAGTTCGACGAAGTGCGCGGCGGCGGCAGTTATCTTTCGCAGAACGATCTGCGGCTTCATTTCGGTCTGGGATCGGCCACAAAAATTGATTCGGTGGAAGTGCGCTGGCCCTCAGGCAAGGTCGAGACCTTGAAAGACATTGCCGCCGACAAGATTTACACGATTATGGAAGAACGGGGAATCCAAGGCTCCGCGCCGTTTAGTGATCTCCCGGCTCACTTACCATAGTTCTTCGGCAACGCCTTGGCCAACTCTCTCCATCCCAGCAGCACGAATCCCTGGTCTTTCAGGAACTGGCGGAACTCCGGGCTCTTGACCATATCCAGATCGTGTTGCCGCCATGCGGCGCCCCAATCGGGATGATCGTAGGTCGCTCCCCGCATCTCCTCGTCGTCATATGCAAGATGCACAATGACCTGATAAACGCCGGGACCGAGTCCTACAAGTTGTTTCCGGTACCACGCGTTCCAGTCCTCGGCTGCGGTTCCCGGTTCGATTTCGATTACCTTCTGGACCAGGACTTCTTCTGCGGGCGGCGGTGCTCCTGCAGGTGCGTGAGTGCCGCCCATGGCCTCCAGGATGGGCAAATCATAGGTGTAGCCCATTTTCTGATAGACCTTGTACAGATCGGTCGAGCCGAACAGTGCGCCCATGTGGGTGTCCAGGTGTGTCGGATGAATGCCCTTGGACTGGGCGCGATCAATTTGCGCGTGCAGTTCGGTTTCTACTTCAGAGAGTTTGGCATTTTGCGCAACGGCGGGTGTGTCGAGCGGAAGATACCCGTCCGGGTCCAGCAGGCTAGGTACTCTGTCTTTCGGGCTCACAGGTCCCCAGCGAAGAGTGGTCCATTCGCTGTTGAGGGCCTGGTGAATTCCGACATCGGCGCCGGGGTGCTCCTTGGCCCATTTCGCGACCTCGGGAAACCAGGGGCAGGGAACCAGGATGCTGGCCGACGTAATCCATCCCTGCTCGAGCGCCTCGAACGTGGCCCGGTTGACGGAATGGTTCATGCCGAGGTCGTCAGCGTGAATCACCAGCAGTCGGGCAGAGACGGGATAGCCCAAGCGCTCTTGCACAGTCTTTTCCGGAGCGCTCGATTTTTGGACAGTCGTGCCTTGCACGGTCTGGGCGCGGCCTTGCGCCAAGCAGACAGTAAGCAGCAGGATCGCAAAACGCATTCCGTGTTTCATGATCGCGGACTCGCTCCATCACTCCGTCGAATTCTGCCGGATTCTTGAGTACTAACACTCGGCAAGAATCGTTTTAATATAGATGTTTTTTCATTGACAGAATATCCCTTCCGTATAGAATTCGAGAAGAATTTTGTGCGTCACGAGTGATTTTCCCGAACCCCGTTATCTCCGCAGGATAATGGGGTTTTATTTTGAGAACGTGAATGAGTTCTACGGTCAACCCGCCCGCCAATGCCCCGCGCCTGAGACGCTCGCTCACGCTTTGGGACCTGATTCTGTATGGCGTCATCGTGATTCAGCCGGTCGCCCCCATGTCGGTGTTCGGGGTGCTCAGCGACCGCGGACATGGGCACGTAGTTACGACCATCCTGATCGCCATGGTGGCGATGCTGTTCACCGCCATCAGCTATGGTCGCATGGCTCGCGCCTATCCCAGCGCTGGCTCGGCCTTCACCTACGTCGGCCAGGAAATCAATCCCGCGCTTGGTTACGTCACGGGTTGGAGCATGGTGATGGACTACATGCTCAATCCCATCATCTGCACCATCTGGTGCAGCCAGCAGGCGCACGTGTTTGCTCCCGGAGTGCCGTACTGGGCGTGGGCTGTGTTCTTTGCGCTGGTGTTTACGCTTCTGAACGTCCAGGGAGTAAAGACCTCGGCTCGGGTGAACTCGGCGCTGGCGGCGGGGATGGGCGTGGTGATCGCGATTTTCTTTGTGGTCGCGGCGCGCTACATTTTCGGGCATCCGCAGGGCGGAGCAGGCTTCTACACCCGGCCTTTCTACGACCCGAGCCTGTGGAACACGAAGGCGGTGCTTGGAGGGACATCGATCGCGGTGCTCACCTACATCGGTTTCGACGGCATCTCTACGCTCTCGGAGGAGGCGGAAAACCCGCGCCGCAACATTCTGCTGGCAACCGTGCTGACCTGCGTCGTCATCGGCATTCTGTCTGCCCTAGAGGTCTACGCCGCGCAGTTGATTTGGCCCGCCTCACAGCCTTTTCCGGACGTTGACACTGCCTTCGTTCACGTCGCCGGCCGCGCCTGGAAACCGATGTTTGGCATCATCGGATTCACCTTGCTGGTTGCTAACTTCGGATCGGGCATGGGCGCGCAGATCGGCGCCGCTCGGCTGCTCTACGGTATGGGACGAAGCAACGCGCTGCCCAAGTCATTTTTCGGGGTCGTTGACGCGAAGCATCGAGTGCCGAGGAATAACGTTTTGTTTGTGGGTGCAATCGCGCTGATTGGCGCGTTCGTGATGAGTTATGGTCTCGGCGCTGAGATGCTCAATTTCGGCGCGCTCATCGCCTTCATGGGCGTGAACGCCGCTGCTTTCGTGCGATACGTTGTGCGCGACCAAAAATGGACAGTGTCGTTTGTCGTTCCGCCCGTCCTCGGCTTCGTGATCTGCTTCTTGCTCTGGCTGAGCCTTAGTACTCCGGCCAAAATCGCGGGTTCTATCTGGATGGCGGCGGGAATCGCGTTCGGCGCCTGGAAGACGCGTGGTTTCCGCGGGGACCTAGTCAACTTTGAACTTCCCGCCGACGAATGACCTGCCATGCTGCCATCCCGAGCGCAGCGAGGAAACCCTACGCCCGGCACATTTTTCGGGGCAAGTAGGGGTCTTCGCTGCGCTCGCGATGACAAGTCTCAAGATGACAAGTCTTACGATCACAGGCCTCAGGCCCTACTCCAAGTTCCAGCCGCTCACTTCGACCTCCGGCTTCGCCGCTCCCAAGCTGCTCGCGCGATACGTTGCCGTGATCACCCGTTTTTCGCCGGGCAGCAGCGAAATGTAGTTGTCCTCCCACACCACCGGCAGAATCTCCTCGCCGCCTTTGCCTTTGTCGAGCTTCAGGCGCACGAAAAACGCCAGGGTCTTGCTGGGATTTTCTACAGTGACTCGCGTGTCCGCAACTTTGCCGTCACGCTCGCTAAGGCTCGATACATTCAGCCTAACCTTTGGCAACTGCGCGAGCGAGGTGTAGTCAGCATACGAGGCGGTCGGAGTCGTATACCAATTCGACTTTGACCAGTCAAGCGTTTCCGGTTTTGTCGAGAGCCAGTAGAAATTCGATCCCACCACCTTGCCGCTGCCATCGGCGATACGGAGATCCAGGAAGTATGCCGGCGACAGTCCGTCGATCTGCGGAAGCTCAAACACCTTCGCGGTGCTGTCGGCGGCCGCATCGAGTGCAGTGTCTTTCGAAAACTTCTGGGTTCCATCGAGATTGAATATCCGCGCCGCCAGCTGCAGTCCCTTGGCATCCGCATATTGACTGCTCACCAGCCATACCGAATGATCGTCGTATCCATAGACGGGATCGAGCGTCTGCGTCGCTTTCTTCGCGCCGAAATATCCGCCGCCCGGCCGCAAGTAGTAATCGTAAAGATGCCAGATCATCGACGGCCACGCGTTATTCAGCATCCACTGGATTACGCCTGTCGAAGTGTACTTGTTGCGGCTGTAGGCTTCGTACATGGCGCGCACGCCTTCGTAGCTCATGAGTTGCGATTTGTAGGTGAAGTCTTCCGCGCTGTCGGCCTTGCCGTAGCGCGCGTTCAGAGCGTCGGTAAACACTTGTATCGTTTTGAAGGACCCGCCGCCCGCGTGGAAATTCCAGTACTGATCCAACGGCCCGTCCGCCGTCCACAGATGATCCTTGGGAACCATGCGCTCGACGCTTTCGATCGGTGGAACTGCTGGTCCCATGCTGGTTTCGCTGTTGAAACCGTAGGCGCCTCCACATCCGCCGGCGTTGCATGACTTTTCTTCCGTATGAAGATGCGGATCCGCGGCCCAATAGGAAGGCGCCACATATTCATAGGGCCCGCTCATCTTCACGCCGCTTCCGCCGGTCAGCGTGGTTGGCTTCGCCGTGGCGGAAGAAACGATCGGATTCGGCCACCGCAAATCAGATTCAATCTTCAGGTACATCTCTTCCACGTCGGGCGGCGGAGGATTGTCGCTGCCATTCAGCCACATCACCATGCTGGGATGGCTCCTCAGCCGGTAGATCTGATCGCGCAAGGACGACTTTGCGATCTCGAAGTCCTCATCTTTCCAGTTTCCCCAGTGTTCCCAGAAATCGCAGCAGCACCATCCTGCCATTGCCAGGATGCCTTCGCGGTCGGCCATCTCAAAGAATTCCTCGGTCTCGAGTTTGCCTTCCAGGCGGACCGTATTCAGTCCCATGTCACGCACATATTGGAACTCATCGGCAAGCCGCTCTGAAGTCTCGCGAAGCATCATGTCGGGCGTCCAGCCGCCGCCGCGAATCAGGATGTTCTTGCCATTGACCTTGAACAGGCGTTTCAAGCGATCCGGCGCCTGCTCGCTGACCTCGGATGTGATCTCGCGAATACCGAACTTCGTATGGGACACATCGGAAAGCGCACCGTCCATCTCGAACGAAAGAGTCAGATCGCACAGATTCGGCGTCCCCATCTGCGCCGGCCACCACAGCCGCGGATTGCTCAGGTTGAGCTGCGGATACTGATCCGGCGCGAAGAACACGTCTTTCGACTCTCCCGCCGCCAGTTCCACGGGCTGCGCGAATTCGATGTTTTCGATCCGGCCTTTCAGCCTCCCTGTTACCCGGCGATCGCTGGCATTTTTCAGCAGCGCCGTTACCGTCAAGTGGGCCGTGTTATTCGCGGGCGAATCCACTTTCGAGAGCACTGCCGGATGCCGCAGCGCGACCGGTCCGCTGGTCGTCAAATACACCTCACGCCACAGCCCCATGTTCTTGTCGGGCGGCGCGGGATTCCAGTCCACGAAAGTGATTGCAAGATTGTTCTCGGTCGGCGCCCATACCTGCACCGCGAGCACATTCGCTCCGGGTTTGACGGCGGAAGTAATGTTGAACTCGTAGGTCCGCCATGCGCCGGCCACATCGTTTGAGTTGGCGATCTGCTTCCCGTTAAGAAAAATGTTGGCGCGGTAGTTAATGCCGCGGAAGTTCAGCCACACGGTTTTCCCGGCATACACTGCGGGCAGCGTGAATTCCTTGCGGTACCACCACGAAACCGCATAGGGGCTGTCCGTGGGCATTGGAATATTCGAAAAATTGAAGCCGACGGGATAACCGACCCCCGGGTACTGCCGCAGATTCATGCCGTAAAAAGGATCGGGGAGCAGCCCGCTTTTCACTTGCGCTGCCACCACCGTGGTCGGAACATCCTCTTTGATCCAGTTCTTAGTCTCGAACGACGCGCTGGAGATTGCTTCGCCTGTTCCCATCACTTTCGCGGACGACTGCAGGGCCCACCCTTCGCGCAAAGGGAGCGTCAGGGCCGGAGCCGGCTGGAAGCTGGACTGGGCGGTTGCGACCGCAAGCGAAAAGAACGGGATCAAGAACCGCAATATCTTCATAAGAGTATCCTGGGCAAAAAAATGGAAAATGGCGACGCATTCCGCCGCAGCTGCCCTACGTTCATAGCATCTTTATTAATTCGATTCAATAGGGGATTTTGGCAGTGGCATCTCCACTTATGCGCCACATTTCCGGGGCGCAACACAAGCTGCGCTTACAATCCTATCGGTCGGGAATGATGTTCGTGCTAAGGTGCAAGGCCGAGCTGCGCTCGGCTTAGACGGGCGGGGGCGCCCGTCCCCACACGAGCTAGGCGGGTTCTGTCCTCCGGCTCCTCCCCCATCCCTAGTTTATAATCATAAATTCTGGCTTCGAGCGCCGAGCTATCCGACGGAGTTATCTAAATTATGATTCGAACTCTTCAAAATGCAGGGCCAACCCTGAAGATCATTCTGGGCGCAATGCTTGTCATTATCTGTGCCTCGATGGCGATCACACTTATTCCCGGTGGGATCGGCTCGAGCCTAGGCATTGGCGCGCCTCCGGCTGGCGTTCTGGCCAGCATCGGCGACCAAACCGTGACCGTGCCCGAGGTGCAGCGTGAAGCCAAGGCGATGATCCGGCAGCAGTTTCCCAAGGGCGGACCGCAGGCCAGCATGTTGCTCCCCTATTTTGCCAGTCAGGCGGCCGAGCAACTCATCAATGAGAAAGCGCTGGTTGCCGAGGCGCACCGCATGGGCCTGCGCGTCAGCGACGACGAACTTCGCGACGAGCTCCAACACGGGCAGCTCGGCGCCATGCTCTTTCCCGACGGCAAGTTTGTGGGGCAGGAAGAGTACGAAAACTTCGTCCAGCGCAATGAGTTGACGGTGCCACAGTTTGAAGGGCTGGAGAAGGACTTTATTATTGTCCGCAAGCTCCGCGCGCTGGTTTCCAGCAGTGCCTTCGTCGGGGACACGGAAGTTCGCGACGAATTCAATCGCCGCAATACGAAAGTAAAATTCGAATATGCCGTGATCACGCAGGCCGATATCCTGAAGGGGCTGCACCCCACCGACGAGGAACTGAAGGCTTTTTACGAGCGCAATAAGGCGACCTACAACAACTCCATCCCGGAGAAGCGGCAGATTAAGTACGTTGTCGTGGATAACGCGAAAATCGCGGCCGCGACAATTGTGACCGATCAGGATCTGCAGTCCTACTACGATCAGCACCGCGAGGAGTACCGCGTGCCGGAACAGGTGAAGGTCAGCCACATTCTGATCAAGACTCCTCTCCCCGCGCCCGGCGCGAAGGAAGATGAGAAAGCCGTCGCCGATGCACGCGCGAAAGCCGAAGGAGTGTTGAAGGAAGTCAAGGCGGGCGGAGACTTTGCCAAGCTCGCGGAAAAATATTCAGATGATCCCGGAAGCGCCAAGAGCGGAGGCGACCTTGGCTGGATCGGCCGCGGCCGCACCGTTCCTGAATTCGAGAAGGCCGCCTTTTCGCTCGGCAAAGGGCAGACCAGCGACCTGGTCAAGAGCAGCTATGGCTTCCATATCATCCGCGTCGAAGACAAGCAGGAGGCTCATCTCAAGAAGCTCGCCGAGGTGAAAAGCGAGATCGAGGAAAAAGTGAAGCAGGAAAAAGCGGCGCGAGCTACCGAAACAGCAGCGAACTCTTTGCTCAGCCAGGCGCGTACAGAGGGATTCGACAAATCAGCCGCCGCCAAAGGTCAGGCCGCGGTGACCACAGAATTCTTCAGCCGAACCGATCACTTGCCTGGACTGGCCGCGAATCCGCAGTTTATGGACGCAGTCTTCAACGAAGCGGACAAGGCTCCGCCCGATGTGGCGCAGGTCCCGCAAGGCTACGTGGTTTTCCAGTTGCTCGCCATAAAGCCCCCGGCTACGCCCACGTTCGAGGAGATTCGTTCGCGGCTGCAGAACGAATTCAAGAACGAGCGAGCCGCTTTTCTGCTGCAACAGAAGACGCAGGAGCTTTCCGACCGTGCCAAGGCTGCGCACGATTTGAAAAAAGCCGCCAAGGATCTGGGTGCGACGGTGAAGGCGAGCGACCTGGTTCCTCCCGATGGCCAGGTTCCCGACATCGGTTCCATGTCTAGTGCGAGTGCGATCTTCTCCCTCAAGCCCGGTGAGATCAGCGGGCCGATCACTGCCGGTGGCAACGGCGTGGTCGCTCAACTTCTCGAAAAACAGATACCGACGGATCAGGAATTCGCTGCCAAGAAAGATGAGATCCGGCAGTCGCTCCTCGAAGCCAAGCAGAACGATTTGTTCGGGCTGTTCGTTGCGAACCTGCGCAAGGACATGGAAAAGTCGCACCGGCTCAAGGTGAATCAGGAAGAGATGAAAAACCTGACCCGGCAAGGTGGGCAAGAAGGCTCGTAGCGATTTCAGCGAGGCGGCTTTCCCCTAGAGACGGGGCAAGCCCCGTCTCAACAGGAACTGAGAACTGATTTTGAATGTCATTCCCGCGCGCCAGCGGAATTCTGCTTCATCCCACTTCGCTGCCTTCGCGCGGCGGGATTGGCGACTTTGGTCCGGCAGCATATGCGTTCGCGGATTTTCTTGCCTCCGCGCGGCAGGGACTGTGGCAGGTGCTGCCTCTCGGCCCGCTCGGCTACGGAGCCTCGCCCTATTCCTCCACTTCGGCCTTTGCAGGAAATCCGCTTCTGATCAGCCTGGAGCGGCTTGCCGAGCGCGGCTGGATTGACCGCGCTCGGGTCGATGCTTCAGCCGATGAGATCGAGCCCGTGGATTACCCGGCGGTTTTTCGCCGGAAGCTGCCACTGCTATTCGAAGCGGCGAGCAACTTCGGACGCTCCGCTGCGCCGAAGGCTCGCTCTCGTTATGAGACCTTCTGCCGGCAAAACCAATGGTGGCTCGATGACTTCGTGCTCTTCGATGGCTTGCGCGCGCGTTTCAAGCTGGAAAGCTGGAACCACTGGCCCCGCGACCTGGCTCATCGTGATCCGGCGGCGATCAAGAAGGAGCACGCGGATATGCTCGACGATCTCGATGTCCGCCGCGTCGTGCAGTTTTTTTTCTTCGAACAATGGCAGGCGCTTCGAACCTATTGCGCGCAACGTTCGATCCGCGTCGTGGGCGACATCGCGATCTTTGTAAATTTCGACAGCGCCGATGTCTGGACTCACCCCGATCTGTTTCGTCTGAACTCCGATCTCGATCCCGAAGTCGTGGCCGGTGTGCCCCCAGATTTTTTCAGCAAAGACGGTCAACGCTGGGGCCATCCTCTCTATCGCTGGGACGTGATGCAGGCGCAGGGATATTCGTGGTGGATCGAGCGGATGCGCTGGGTCACGCACAATTTTGACTACATTCGCCTCGATCATTTCCGCGGATTTTCGCAGTTCTGGGAGATCCCGGCGAACGAGCCAACCTCGATTCATGGCCGTTGGGTTGACGGTCCTAAAGATGATTTATTCGTGAAGCTGCGCGAGGCTCTCGGCGGCCTCCCATTTTTCGCCGAGGACCTCGGATACATCACGCCTGACGTGCACGCCCTGCGCGAACGCCTCACAATTCCCGGCATGGCCGTGCTGCAATTTGGTTTTGGCGATGCCGGCGCGCACACCCATCTGCCGCACACTTTTACAACCGAGAAGGTGGTCTATACCGGCACGCATGATAACGACACGTTGCTCGGCTGGTGGGCATCGGGGGCAACAGAATACGAACGTCAGCAAGTCGCAGCGTACCTTGGCCGATGTGACGACGGCGTCAACTGGGCGATGATTCGCGCTGCCTCCAATTCTGTTGCCAGCCTGTGCGTGCTGCCGATGCAGGATGCGCTGGGGCTCGGAAGCGATGCGCGTATGAATGTTCCCAGCCACGGAGGAGGAAACTGGCGCTGGCGTTGCGGCGCCGAGTCGCTGCGGCCGGAGTTGGCAGCAAAACTTGCCACACTCGCTGAAGTTTCCGACCGGCTTCCGCAGCCGTTGCCCGCTGTTGACAATGAAGAATGGGCAGCCTGAATAGTGTATTCTCGCCTCGAAGTCGATTAGGCACTTTGGTCTCGAATCTCAGGTTTCAAGCTGGGATATTCCTGAGACCTGACACCTTAGACCTGAGACCCTGTTTCTTCTGGAGTACGATTCCGTGACCGATCCCATTATTCGCGCCCAGGCTGTCGAAAAGTTCTACGTACAGCCGGATGGGAATCGCATTGAAGTCATTGCGCCCGTCGATCTCGACGTAGAGCCTGGCAAAATTGTTACCCTGCTCGGTCCCTCTGGCTGCGGCAAGTCCACGCTGCTGCGGATTCTGACCGGGCTCAGCAAGCCTTCATCAGGCGAGGTTCTGTGGCATGGGCGCCCCATTACGTCGCAGAACGCGGGCGTGGCTATAGTCTTCCAGAGTTTTGCTCTGTTCCCGTGGCTGACCGTACTCGACAACGTCGAAGCCCCGCTCGAAGCTCGCGGTGTGCCCGCTCTCGAGCGTCACAAGAGAGCATTGCGCATTCTCGATACCGTCGGCCTGGATGGATTCGAGAGCGCCTATCCGAAAGAGCTTTCCGGCGGCATGAAACAGCGCGTCGGTTTCGCGCGCGCCCTGGTGGTGGAGCCCGAAGTCCTGTTCATGGATGAGCCTTTTTCGGCACTCGACGTGCTCACGGCGGAAAACCTGCGCAACGAATTGCTCGAGCTCTGGCTGAGCAAGAAGATGCCGACGAACGCTATTTTCATCGTCACGCACAATATAGAAGAAGCGGTGCTCCTGGCGGATCGTGTGATCGTGCTGGGAAGAAACCCGGCGTGGGTACGCGCAGATTTTCCCGTCGAACTGCCTCACCCCCGCGATCGTAAATCGCCGCGCTTTGTCGAACTGGTCGACTATATCTACAAGATTATGACGCAGCCTCAACTTGCAGTGGCGATGCCCGGGGCTGCCGCAGCCCTGGAAAAGCCGGCTCGCCAGAAATACCAAATGATTCCGCACGCGCGCGTCGGCGGCATCGCCGGCCTGCTCGAACTGCTCCAGGACCGCGGTGGAAAGGAATATCTTCATCGTCTCGCCGAAGTCCTCAGCATGGATGCCGAAGACCTGCTGCCGATCATTGAGGGGGCGGTGCTGCTCGGCTTCGCTACTTTGAAAGAAGGCGACGTCCAAATTACCGCCGACGGCCCTCGTTTTGCGGAAGCCGACATCCTTAGCCGTAAAATTCTTTTTCGCCAGGCCGCGCTTAACCACGTCGTTATCCTCCAACAGATCGACAGGGTCCTTCATGCCAAGGCGGATCACTCCATTCCCGAGGAGTTTTTCTACGACATCTTGGACGAGCACTTCAGTGAGGATGAAGTGCAGCGGCAATTCGAAACCGCCATGAACTGGGGCCGCTACGCAGAGATTTTCGATTTCGACCGCGCATCACACCGGCTGGTCCTGGCCGAGCCGGTCGGCGAGCCGCATCCGCCTACTACCCCGGTGCAGTCGTGAAGCGTCCGCAACGAATTGTATTCCGGCCCCTGGTTCGGATCTGGTCGGTATTGCCGCATCCGAGCGCGAGCCTGCCTGATCTCATCATGTTTTCCGGCGGGCTGGCGCTGTTCTACTGTGTCATCGAAGTCGGGCGCAACTGGCTTGGCCCTTTCACGCCGCATGTTGAGATCAGTCGCAGTGTCGCCGCCCTTCCGGTGTATGCCGGATACTCGGTGCTGCGCATCGCGCTCGCCTATGTGCTGAGCCTGCTCTTCGCTGTCACCTATGGATATATCGCAGCTTACCGTCCGCGTGCAGAACGTTTCATGATTCCGCTGCTCGACGTGCTGCAATCCATCCCGGTATTGAGCCTCCTTCCGGGCGTGATGCTGGCCATGGCCGCGCTTTTTCCGGGGCGTCAACTGGGGGTCGAGATGGGCGCGGTCCTGCTTATTTTTACCGGCCAAGTCTGGAACATGGCCTTCAGCTTTTATGCCTCGCTGAAAAGTATTCCGCGCGAGATGCGTGAAGCGGCGACGATCTACCGTTTCAACTGGTTTCAGCGTTTCCTGCAGATCGAATTGCCCTTCGCCACCATCGGCCTGGTCTGGAATTCCATGATGTCGGTCGCCGGTGCCTGGTTCTTCCTGATGGCCTGCGAGCAATTTGGCGACTTCCGCCTGCCCGGCCTCGGCTCTTATCTCCAAGCCGCTGCCGACGATGGTGACACTCGCTCCATTCTCCTGGGCATTCTGACCATGGTTGCCGTGATTGTGCTGATCGACCAGTTTGTGTGGCGTCCGGTGATTGCCTGGGCTGAAAAATTCAAAATGGAGCAAGTCGAGAGCGCCGATGCTCCAACTTCCTGGGTCCTCGATTTTCTCCAGCGTTCCCGAGTGGTCGCGCTCTTCCGTGAGCGGGCAATTCATCCTCTCCACGAACGGTTAGTGCGCTACTTTGCCAGCCGCAATGAGGTTCGCGCCGAATCAGCCGGTGAGAACAAACCGGCTTTGTGGCTCTGGCGAATCGTGGGAGCCGCGGCTCTCGGCGCGATTGGCTATGCCGTGGTGCGCGTGGTCATGATCCTGACCGGCCTGCACCGCTCCGAATTCCGCCAACTCGGCCTGGGACTCGCTGCGACTTTTCTCCGCGTGAATCTCACTCTCGCGCTAGGCGCTCTCTGGACGATTCCGGTGGGTGTCGCCATCGGATTCAGCCCGCGCCTGGCGCGCATCGCTCAGCCGCTTGCGCAGATTGCCGCCTCGGTCCCGGCCACGGCGTTGTTTCCGGTTGTGCTCCTGGTCCTGATTCGCCTCGGTGGAGGTCTGGGATTGGGCTCGATCGTTCTGTTGCTCCTTGGGACGCAGTGGTACATTCTGTTCAACGTGATCGCCGGAGCCATCGCTATTCCCACCGACTTGAAAGAAGCCGCCAGCGTTTTCGGTATCCGCGGCTGGGAGCGTTGGCGCAAGCTGATTCTGCCCGGAATTTTCCCTTTTCTCGTCACCGGTTTGGTTACGGCCTCCGGAGGCGCCTGGAACGCCAGCATCGTCGCCGAATATTTCCACTTCAAAGGCCAGACCTATTCGACAGTGGGCGTCGGTTCCATGATTTCCGCAGCCACCGATGCCAAGAATTTCGATCTTCTTCTCGCCAGCACCATTGCCTTGGCCGCCGTGGTCGTGACCACCAACCGCTTGGTCTGGCGGCGGCTTTATCGTCTTGCTGAGACGCGTTTCAAACTTGAACTCTGACTTCTTTTCATCTCCCAGCGTTCCCCGAAAACTGAAAAATCAGAACTGTTACCGGCGTTACCAAAGGAATACCCATTCACGAACCTTTAACCGTCTCTTCATGAACGCGCAAACAAGGCAACGCAAAAATCAGCTATGCCCAAATCGCCATTTGCGGATAGCGAAGAGCCACGTGTACTGACGGAGCCCCCGCTGCTGCCCGGGCTCCCGGGATTTGCGGGCAAGTTTATTCCCCTAGAGCAGGCGCGCAACCTGTATCAGCGCGCGCGCACGGCGCCGCAGGGTTTTCGATTGGAAGCGCTGCTCGCGGAGATGAAGATAAATCTCGAAGTCCAGTCCTCCGACATCGATCGCATTCCGGTAAAGGGCCCTCTGGTGACGGTGGCCAACCATCCGTTCGGAGTGCTTGATGGCGCGGCTCTCGCTGTGCTCCTCTCTCGCGTGCGTCCCGACACCAGGATACTGACCTACTCGCTGCTCGAAAGCATCCCTGAACTCCACGAGCATTGCATCTTCATAGATCCCTTTCGCACTCCGTCTTCGGCGGAAAGAAATGTGAAGCCGCTGAAACAGGCACTGGAATGGCTGCGCGGTGGGGGCGCGCTGGCCGTGTTTCCCGCTAGTGAAGTCTCACAGTGGAACGTACGCGAGGCGCAGGTCACGGATCCGGAATGGAGTACCGTGGCCGCTCGCCTGGCGCGCAAGACCGGAGCCAGCACACTTCCGGTGTATTTCTGTGGCCACAACAGTGCGGCATTTCAAGTGCTGGGTTTGATCAATCCGCGGCTGCAAACACCCTTCCTCCTTCAGGAATTTCTGCAGCACCGCGACAAAAACGTGCAGATTCGTATTGGCAAGGCGATTCCATCGGAGTTGATCGCCAACCTCGACGGCGACGAGGAAGCCACCGAGTATCTTCGTCTCCGAACTTACCTGCTGTCATATCGCGGCAAGAAGCCATTCTCATTTCCCGCGAAGATGCGCGCGGCTCTTCCGCGCAAGCCCCAGGAAAAGGTCGCTGCGGAGGTTCCGTCGCGATTCGTCGTTAGCGATATTACTGCCTTATCCCCCAAGCGCTTGCTCGTCGAAAACGCGGATTTCGCGGTCTATGCCGCGCGCGCTGCGGAACTGCCCCACGCACTTCATGAGCTCGGACGGCTACGCGAAATCACTTTCCGTGCCGCCGGCGAAGGAACCGGACGCAGCGCCGACCTCGATCAGTTCGATGCCTATTACTGGCACCTCTTGCTCTGGAACAAGGAGAAACGGGAATTGGCCGGCGCGTATCGAGCTGGCGAAACCGATCAAATCATTCATGCCCATGGCATCAAAGGCCTTTACACAAACACCGTGTTCCGCTACGACGAGCAGTTGTTTCTAAAAATTGGTTCGGCTCTCGAACTGGGGCGCTCGTTTGTGCGACCCGAGTATCAGGGTCAGTACGCGCCTCTGCTTCTGTTGTGGAAGGGCATCGCGCGTTTCGTCGCCGCACACCCGGAAACTCCTGTGCTCTTCGGAGCGGTCAGCATCAGCAACGAGTACAGCAGTTTGTCGCGCGAGATGATTGTTCGTTATTTTGAGCAGCGCAACGGTGAAGATGAAGATGGGCGCGAGTTTGCCGACCTCATTCAGGCGCGCACACCCTTCCGCGCGCACAAGCTCCGCCACTGGGATTGCGGCGCCCTTTGCAGTGTATTGCGCGATCTTGACGAACTCGCCGAGCCGATCTCCGATGTGGAAGAAGACGGCAAAGGATTGCCCATCCTGATCAAACAGTATGCCAAGGTGGGAGGCCGGCTAGTGGGCTTCAATCTCGATCGCAAATTTTCCGATGTGGTCGATGGCCTCGTGATCGTCGATCTGCGCCAGACCGATCCGTCGGTCCTTGAGCGCTACATGGGCAAAGAAGGCTACGCCGGATTTCGCCGCTTCCACGGGCTCGGCTAGGGCTGGCAATGGAGAGCCGCGCGTCGGCGCCCGTGGCTCCATCCTTGAGTACGCTGGCTGGATCGCTGACCGCCTTTGCTAAATCCTCTCGCCTGTTGAACAATGAATAGTTGCCCTGGCCGCGGCCGGTTCCGCCGGCGCTCCAGAGAAAACGCAAGGAGCCTTCATGCCCGCAACTGGAGAACTTATCCGCCTCATGAATTACATCGATGACATCGCCACCACTCTCCGCCGCATCAGCGCCAGCATCCCCGCTATGACCAAGGAGGAGTGCGCCCGCCTGGCGGAATATATCCATAAGTCCGAACCCAGCTATGAGAGCGTGCTTGCGCACCTCGACGAGGCGGGCAAATAGTGGCTGAAGTCCGCACGGTTGCCGTGATCGGCGCCGGCATCATGGGCCGGGGCATCGCGCATGCTGCCGCTCTCGGCGGCTATCGCACCATTCTCGAAGACCTTCTTCCGAACGCCCTGCGCAAAGCGGAGACGGAAATCCGTACCAATCTCGACAAGGCAGTTGAACTCGGCAAGGTCAATGCCAGCGAGGCCGACGCAGCTTTTTCCCGGCTGGAGTATGCGGGTTCGATCGACCAAGCCGCGCGCGATGCCGATCTCGTCATCGAGGCCGTGCCCGAGGAGATGGAATCGAAGATCGAAATCTTCACCATGCTCGACAAGATCTGCCGTCCCACAACCCTTCTCGCCTCGAACACTTCCTCGCTCAGCGTTACTGAGATCGCAAGCGTCACCTATCGTGCTAAAAAGTGCGTCGGCATGCACTTTTTTAATCCCGTGCACAAGATGAAGTTGCTCGAAATCGTGCGCGCGCTCGAAACCGATGACGATACGCTGGCTGCGGTCGTCGAAGTCGGCAAACGCATGCGCAAGGAAGTGGTGGTGGTCAAAGAAGCGCCCGGTTTCATTACCAGTCGCATCAATGCCATGATTGGCAATGAGGCTTTCTACATGCTCCAGGAAGGCATCGCCAGCGCCGAAGATATCGACAAAGCTCTCAAGCTCGGCCTGAATCATCCCATGGGACCGTTCGAACTGGTGGATCTGGTCGGACTTGATACGCGGCTGCACATCCTCGAATACCTGCATAAATCTCTCGGCGAAAAATTTCGGCCCTGTCCGCTGTTAGTGCAGTATGTGAAAGCCGGAAGACTCGGCCGGAAGTCGGGGCGGGGAGTATTTGAGTATCCGGAATTACTGGGCAGCCCTTCAGCGACCTAAAAACCGTGGTTTGTCCCACTTTGCCGCCCAGTACCTCGAAAGGTATTAACCCGTTTGAGTTGCTACCCGTCCCCTTCCGTCTATTGGAATCATGGGGTTACCACACACACTCGTGTCTTCTTGGTCCACGGAAGCGGGGTACCGTTTATGAAGCAGGATGTAGATTTCGCGGGAGCGATTTCTCTTTGTCATCGCAGCCATAGCGGGTGGTCCGCCACTCGCGCAGATCCTCCGGTCGTTCCCATGCCCACAGCGTGACCTGCGGGAAAGCGCGAAGGCCCGCGTTTCGTGGATTACGCGAGGAGCCAGAAACGCCCCCGGCCATGGCAAGAAATCATACCCACTGTTCGCAGAATCTTCTTCCGGGATAGTAACCAACTGTGCAATTACCCGGATCATCGGTGCGCTGTGGGAACGAGGGCGCTGCAGGCGTCGGCGAGACATCCCACGCGGGAGACGACCGTCGAATCCCGCCCTTCAAAAAAAACGATGGCCCGACCGATGTCGGTGGGCCACCGAAAAACCCGTCTCCACGGCGGGAATTCTCGGACGCGTCTTTGCTGGGCGAGAAGGTGCGCGGGTCGTTCGACTCCGCGCGGGGCTTCACTTCGTGAAGTCCCCGCCCCGCTCCTAATGAACAAACACGGTTCATTCCTCTTTTAACCCGCTGAAAGCGGGTCCGTGGCTCAGGATGACAACGTAGACAGGTTTCCTGACTACTGATTAATATCCTGCTTCGCCTCCAGTCGCTTTTCCAGCCCGTCCAAGTAGCTCTTCTGGTCGTCCGGAGCTGCTGCCATCGCCATCTTCATTTCCTTCGTGGCATCGTCAAACTTGCTTTGCGCGCTATACATTCGGGCCAGACCCGTGTGTACGAACCATTGGTCAGGATGCTTCTTAGCATTCTCGCGGAAGACGGCGTAGGCCTCTTCCTTGCGCTTTTCACCCAGCAACTGGCGGGCGTACTGATGGAGTTGCAGCGGGGCGGCCAATGCCAGCGCCTTCTTTTCGGCGGTGGCGGCTTCGTCCTTGCGATTGAGCGCCGCTAGGACTTTCGACTTGGTCATTTCATTGTCGTAGCGGTCTTCATTCTCGACGGATTTGTTGGCATACGTGAGAGCTTCATCGAGACTGGTCTTTTCCGAGAGCAGGTAATTAGCCGCGTTGTCCCAGCTCATCCACGTGTACTGCGAAAGGTTGCGAAGTTGTCTCTTGAGGCTGGCCTCGACCACATCCTGCACATCCACCGAGACCTTGAAGGGGACCGCAATCTTCTCCCATTCCAGTTCGACCACTGCAGAATCCTTCTGCAGATTGTCGAAGTCGTAGGTCAGGGCGTTGTGCATCTCGGCGGTCTTGGGTTTCACCGTCACGCGAAGGGCATCTTCCTTTTCGTCGTAGGTGAAGGATCCCCAGGAAGTCGAGTTCTTCGAAAAAATAATCGTCCATTCCTCGGCGGTCGGGATCATGTGCAAACCGTAAGTTCCTCTGTCGAGCGGCTTGCCTTCGATCATGACCGGGTCGCTGAACGTGATCGTCGTATTTTCGTTGGCACCGGCGCGCCACACCTTGCCGTCGGGAACCAGGGCATCCCAAACCTTGCGATCATTCACCAGCGGCCGGTGATAGCTGATGGTGATATCGGTGATGCCAATGCGTTGTGAAATCTGAGCCCGCTGGCTCTGCAGGGGCAGATCGAGTACGAACGACTGCGCCGGGCTCACGCCCGACATCGCTGCCATCAGCAGGCAGAACAGAAATGCTCGTAAGGATCGTCGAAACATGGGGAATGCCTCCTTCAATGTGCGATCTTCGACCTCTGATCTTTGATCTGTGTCCATGGCAATTCTTGATAAAGTGGGCCCCGGATTGCGGTCCCTGGTCGGCTTTCTTAGACGTGCTGCCCGGCCTGCGGTGAGCAGGAGCACAGAGTTTAAATCGAGAGCGCCTTTGTGGTTCTTTGGGCATAGACGCCGGCTGCCGCGCCCGAGACGCGGCAAGTCGCGTCTCTACGGGAGGTCTCACACCTTGCTCTTGTGCTATATTTCTCCCCAAACTTCAGGAGGATTTATGCGCCCACTTGGTGTCACTCTGGTCGGTCTCTATCAGATTCTGCGCGGCGTAATCGGGGTGGTGTTTGGACTCTCCATTCTGCTGTTCGCCGGGCTGACCGCCAAACTTGCTTCCTTAGCCGCCGAGGGCAATGCCGTCGAAAACATTTTGCATAGATTCGGCCACTTGGCTGGCGTTGGCATCATCGTGTTTGCGGTTGTGCACATGATCGCGGGATACGGAGTCCTGCAAGTACAGAACTGGGGACGTCTGCTGACGCTTCTGTTCTCCGCGATAGGGCTCGTGTTGGTTCTCCCCGGAGTCTTTGTAGCGAATATTTTTTGCTTGCTGTTCGGGGCGATTAACGCGGCCTGCATCTTCTATCTGGCCATGCCCCCGATCAAGCGCGCCTTCCACGCCGCAGGCGCCCCGGTGCGAATGGCGGTCTGAGTAAGCGCTTGCGTGACAGCCGTTGATCCTTCGGCCATAGAGACGCGGCTTGCCGCGTCTCGCTCCTCTACCTGAGTGTCCGTCCGCGAACAAATCGAGCAGGAAATCCGGCAGCGCGGACCAATGCCTTTCTCGCGCTACATGGAGATCTGCCTTTACGATCCCACTGCCGGTTACTATTCGCTCAACGCAGAACAATTCGGCAAAACCGGAGACTTCTATACCTCGAGCGACGTACACGCCGTCTTCGGACGCCTGCTCGCGCGACACTTCGACCAGATGTGGCAAGCGCTCGACCGGCCTCCTGAAATCGAAATCCTCGAACTTGGCCCCGGCCGTGGTCTGTTCGCTCGCGATGTGCTCGATTGGTCGAACAAGAAATTCCACGACTTCTTCGCCAGGCTCACTTACACCTTGCAGGAATCGTCGCCGGCGCTGCGTGCAAAACTGCGAGATACTCTCGAGAATCACCTCGCCAGCGGGAAAGCGATAATCTCCCGGGAATCGCCGGAGGAACCGCCCGCGATTCATCGTAGCCTCGCACCCGACGCACCTTTGATTGTCTTCGCCAACGAATTCTTTGATGCGATCCCGGTAGAAATTCTTGGGACTGCTGGCAAACTCCACATTGCGCTCGAAAATAACTGCCTGCACGAGATCTGGCTCCCGCCGCTCGACGGAGAACTGGAATTCCTGGACCGCTGCGGCGTTCACCCTGAGCCCGGCGAGCGCATCGAAATCCCCCTCCTGGCGCAGAGCTGGATCCAGCAAATCGCGCACTCAATCTCGCGCGGCTTCCTGCTGATTATTGACTACGGCTACACGCGCAACCAACAACGCGCCGGTCGCTATCGTGGAACGCTCATGGCGTATCGCAGTCACTCGGCCAGCCCGGACCCCTACGAGGCGCCCGGGGAGCAAGACCTCACCGTCCACGTCAATTTCACCGCGCTCGCCGCGGCATGCGAGCACGCCGGTATGCAGGTCGAAAAGCTTCTCACGCAATCACAATTCCTGATGGGAATTGGCGAGAGAAATCAGTTTGCCGATGCCTTTGAAGACTGCCGCGTGCCCCAAGAACGGGCGAAGGTGGCTCTCCAGCTCAAACATCTGGTCACACCCGTTGGCATGGGGGAGAATTTTCAAGTGCTGATTGCCAGGCGAAGATAATTCTCAGTTCCCAGTCCTCAGTTCTCAGTAAAGCGATCGTGAGGGCTCTTTGGCCATTGGGCGCACTGAGAACTGGGGTACCGGTACCAAAGGACCGGGTACCAAAAGTGTGCACCATTTTCGTTGCTATTTAACATTCCTGAAATATCTTTGCAGTAAACTACGAATGATGAGCTTGCCTCGGATCCCTCGCTCCGCGCTGCCCCTGCAGGTCGCCGCCGTCTGTTACCGGCGGGTGAATTCGCACGCCGAGTTTCTATTGGTCAACACCAACGGCGGCAACAAGTGGACGTTTCCCAAGGGAGCCCCCGAACCCCGCCTCTCGCACAGCCAGGCTGCGGAACGCGAGGCCAAAGAGGAGGCGGGCGCCATCGGCATCATCGAGCCCCGCCATTTCCACATCTATGTGCATTCCAAGGGCGTCTTCTGGCAGCCTGGAGGTGTGCAGGAATATGTAGTCAAGGCTTTTTTGATGGAAGTCCGCCAAATCCGGCGTCCGGAAGAAGACTTCCGCAATCCCACCTGGTTCGATGCAGAAAAAGCGCGCGCTATCTTGGCCAAGGGCCGCGAAGTCAAATATGCCCACGAACTCCAGACGGTCATTGACCGCGCCCTGGAGCACATCGGCGTCGCGCGGATGGCTGCGGCTCGCTAGCGCGCGTGGAGTGACGGGCGTCCTCGCCCGTCCACACTCATCTGGTCTTCAAGCCGACGGCCGGCGCCAATTTCGCTGAGTAGATGGTCAAGTGGCCGCCAATAGCGGCCGCGCTCTTCAATCACTACGTCCGTTCCAGGCAAGACGATTTCACCGGAAATTTCCTTACGCAAGGCCGCGAAATCGGTCCAATCGCCGGCGCCGAGGACGATCCCTCCGAAACAATGCCGGCAATCACTGCGCCGCGCTCCCGGAGTTCGACAATCTTACCGGCACGGAGCTAAGCCTTCAGACGCCCGGTGTCCCGAAACTGTCTAATATTTATGCTAGGCATACACGATTGTGCCAGCACTCGTGACACGTCCAAACGGCTCGGACTCGCGATCCATCGAGCTGGTAATCGAGAGCTGATCGCAGCCGCCCGCCCTGGTCCGCTATATTTAAATAGAGACAACCATGATTCAACTCTCCGGCGCCGGCAAGCGCTACGGTCACAAGCTCTTATTTGAGAACGCCGACTGGCTGATCACGCCCGAATCCCGCATCGGGCTGGTTGGCGCGAACGGCACCGGCAAATCCACCGTTATGAAAATCCTTGGCGGGAGCGAATCGCTCGACTACGGCACCATCTCGCGTGCCAAGGGCATCACCACTGGATACCTTCCGCAGGACGGCCTCACCATGACCGGCCGCACGATCTTTGCCGAGTGCTTATCCGTCTTTGCCGAACTCGATGCCATTGAAAAAGAAATGGAGGCGCTCACCCGCAGCATGTCGGAACTCGACCACGCCGGCCCCGAATACTCGAGCGTCGCCGACCGTTACCAGAAGCTCGAACACGAATTCGTGGCCCGCGACGGCTATACGCTCGAAGCCCAGGTGGGTCAGGTTCTCACCGGTCTTGGCTTTCGCCGCGACGACTGGACCCGGCTGACCGAAGAATTCTCTGGCGGTTGGCAGATGCGCATCGCCCTCGCCAAACTTTTGCTGCAGAAGCCCAACCTGCTTCTGCTCGACGAGCCAACGAACCACCTTGATCTCGAAGCCCGCAACTGGCTTGAGGAGTACCTGACCACTTATCCCTACGCCTTCGTCCTCATCTCGCACGACCGCTACTTCCTCGACATCACCGTCAAACGTATCGTGGAAATCTGGAACAAGCAGATGCATTTCTACGCCGGCAACTACGATCAATATCTTGCCGGCAAGACCGCGCGCAAGGAGCAGCTCGAATCCGCCTACAAGACTCAGCATGACCGCATCGAACAACTCGAAGTTTTTATCAACCGCTTCCGCTACACGGCGACGAAGGCCAAGCAAGTCCAGAGCCGCATTAAAGAGCTCGAGAAAATGGAGCGGATCCAAATTCCGGAGGAAGAGAAGACTGTCCACTTTTCATTCCCGCAGCCGAAGCCGAGCGGGCGCATCGTCGCCGAGTTTGCGAACGTTGCCAAGAGTTACGGCGAACAGGGAATCGCCGAACACAAGGTCTTCGAGAAAGTCAGCTTCATGATCGAGCGCGGCGAGCGGATTGCATTAGTCGGTGTCAACGGGGCAGGGAAGTCTACTCTCATCAAACTGCTGGCCAATCAGGAGCCCCTGAGCGCCGGCGAATATAAGCTTGGCCACAACGTCGAGCCCGACTATTTCGCACAGGACCAATACAAAGAACTCGATCCGGAAGCTCGTATCCTCGACGACCTTGGAGAACTCTCGGCAGCCTCCACGCAAACCCAGTTGCGCAGCCTGCTCGGCTGTTTTCTTTTCTCGGGCGACGATGTCTTTAAGCGCATCGGCGTCCTCTCCGGAGGCGAGCGTAATCGCTACGCCTTGCTGAAAATGCTGCTGCACCCGGCCAACTTCCTGCTGCTTGATGAGCCTACGAACCACCTCGACTTGCGCGCCAAAGACGTGCTGCTTGAAGCCCTGATGAAATATACCGGCACCGTGGTGTTCGTATCGCACGACCGATATTTCATCGACAGGCTGGCGACGCGAGTGTTCGAGATTGGCGATGGCAAAGTAGAGATCTATCCGGGAAATTACGAGGATTATCTCTGGCGGAAGCAGGGAAGAGCCGCGGTTGCGGTGGAAATACCGAAGGCGTCCGGTATCTCATCGACGCCTTCACCGGCGCCCGCAAATGGAGATCGTGCCCCCGTTGCCAATGCGACGGAGGGCAAGGGCAAGCGTTTGAATCCGATCAAGCGTCAACAGATGGAAGACCGTCTGCACGAAATCGAAGAAGAGATTGCGCGCGCCGAATCTGCGATTGCAGTGTCTGAAACGCTGCTCCAGAGCTTTGTGAGCGCGGAAGAAACCCATCGTCAGACCCAGGAACTGGTTCGATGGAAGGGCGATCTGCAGAGCCTGATGAAAGAATGGGAAGAACTGTCCGGGGCGCTGCAATGAGAAAGTGCAGTTGACTGCTGGAATCCGCGTAGGAGACCTGTTGTTTTACTTCTTAGTTTTCGTTGCATGAATTTGTTCTTGCATCCTCGCGGCGACAGATGCGGGAATGAACTGAGCGACGACTTGGAGGTTGTGGAGATCCGATACCCCTCCACGGCTGATAGCTGCCCTAACCGCCTTGTTTCAACTCCGTGAGCACTTGTTTTGCGATTTCCTTGAGCGTCTCGAACACGCCCACGCCCTGGAAGGCTACAGCCTCCACCACCGACTCGTTTTTCTTCCGCAGTTCTTTGGAGAGAGCATCCACCGGCAGCACGTTCGGCAGATCGCGCTTGTTCAGTTGCAGGACGTAGGGAATCTTGTTGAAGTCGTAGCCGTGTTCTTTCAGGTTGGCCATCAGGTTATCGAGCGCCTCGACGTTGGCGTCCATGCGCTCCTGCTGGGAATCGGCCACGAATACGATGCCGTCCACTCCGCGGAGGATCAGCTTGCGGCTGGCGTCATAAAAGACCTGTCCCGGAACCGTGTACAGGTGAATGCGCGTCTTGAAGCCCCGCACTGTACCCAGATCCAGCGGCAGGAAATCGAAAAACAAGGTTCGATCAGTCTCGGTGGCCAGCGAGATCATCTTCCCCTTCTGCTGTTCGGCTGTTTTCTGGAAGATGAACTGGAGATTCGTCGTCTTACCGCCCAAACCGGCGCCGTAATAGACGATCTTGCAGTTGATCTCGCGTGCTGCGAAGTTGATGAAACTCAAAAGGTTTCCTCAGAAACTCCTGCGAAAAAGACCCTCGCGAACCACTCCCTCAACGCGCCAGCCTCTCGCCACAAATCCACCTGACTACAGTATCGGATACTGCTGGTTTTTATACCACACCGGAAGGTCCTGGCGCTGGTTACCCACGTTTACTAAACCAACACGAGGTCAAATGCTGAGCAACTCCGCCCGCTATCGCGGCGTCGGCAGAGGATAATATCCGTCCTTCGCATACACCTTCACGTCCTGACGCCGCACCCGCACCTCGATCTGGCGGTAGCCTCCGATGCCCGACTTGGGCGAATAACCCAGGGTGTATTGGTTGCGCGCGTCTCCGATCGCCCGCGCGTATGCCCGTTCGATGTCGGCTTGGGCGAACTCGGCGTTCATCGTGCCGCCTCCAGTTGCGTTGACGTATCTTGGCAGAATGTCGCTGTAGCCCAGTGCCGCCCCGGTCTTTGGCAGGTGGATTCGCTGCAGCCGGTCGTAGATCGGGATGGCCGCGCCTTCCACTCCCACCGCGTACACGGTGATGTTCTGTGTCAGCAGCACCTTCAGCGTGTCTTTGTAGCTGGCGGTCGAGCCCTGCTCTCGTCCGTCGCTGATGATGAAGATGATTTTCCGCCGCGCCCGGTCGCGCTTCGAAAGATCGCGCGCCGCCAACAGAACCGCGTCATTCAATACGCGCGCGACCTTCGGCGGGGCGCTTACCGGCGTCACGGGAGTGTCAATCGGATGGCCATTGATGTACGGGCCCTGCGGACCGAGCGGCCCGCTCGTCACTGGAGGCCCGTTATTTGCTCCGCTGTATCCTTTGACCTGGTTCAGCGTGGCCGTCAACTGCTTGCCCACGCCGGTGAAGTCTGCCACCCGTCCCACCGTGCTGCTGTAAGTGTAGATCCCGACTTCATCGAACTGGCTGAACGCTCCCTGCAGCGCCGACAGCGTCTCCTGCACTTTCTTCAACCCTACGTCGGGCATACCAGTGTCGATGACCACCGCCGCCGACAGCGGAAACGGATCGCTGGTAAAAAACTTCAATGTCTGCTTCTGCCCACTTTCCAGAACTGAAAAATCTTTGGGCAGCAAGCCGCCGACCAGCCGTCCCTGGTTGTCCGTTACTGTGACCGGAACCAGCACCAGGTTTGTGGTCACCGTGATCTTGTAGAGATCCTCCCCGGTTTCTGAATCCTTCGGCACGCTGCCCGCGGGGACCGTCCTGACCGAAGGCATTGGCGGCGGGGCCGGCCTCTCATCTGTTGTCTTGTCACCCGCCTTCTCACCCGCTTTTTCACTCGTCGAATCCGGTGCGCTCCGGGGCATCTCCCTCGAACCGGTGGTCACCCCCGCGCCGGAATTGTCCGCCGGCGGCGCAGCCGGTTGGGCCTCGTCCTCCGCTTCCTGCCGCGGGCTGGGTGGCTCCGGCGGCGGTATCGGACGCGTCGCCGACGGAGCGTCCGGGATGTCCTCGGGCTTCTCCTGCGCCGCCAATGCGCCCGCCAGCAACAATGTCAGCCCTAGAATCAATACGGCGTGAGTTTTCGTGACCATCCCCGGATTCCTCGATCTTTCTTTCTTCGACGCTTTCTTCGACTGCCTTTCTTCGACTACTTTTTCATCAATTCAGATGCCTAACCGTGCCCCTTTGGTGCATCTAACCGTCACAGGTCCTTACAGGCTCCTTACAGGATAGACTAGCAAAGTCTCGGGATAAATACGCTGATGCCAAAATTACATTGCAAACCGTGCCCGGCCGCGGGTTTCTTCGCTCTGGCCATGTTCGCTCTGATCAGGCTTACCTTGGGAACGCTCGCCCTGATGACGCTTGCTCTCATGACGACACTGTCGCTACCCGTGGCCGCGCAGAACCTGCCGATTCCACCACCTCCGGCGACCCCTGGCGTCTCTTCGACCGGCCCTACGTCCAATACCAACTCCGCTCCCCACACCCGTTCCAGTGCGGACGACCAGTCTCAAGATCAGTCGGTCGAGACCCTGAAGGTCAACGTCGAAGTCGTCCAATTATTCTTCAACGTCAAGGACAAGCATGGCGCGCTGATTCCCAACCTGAACAAGGACAACTTCGACCTGTTCGAAGACGGCCAGTCCCAGACCATTAAATATTTCAGGGCCGAATCCGACCTCCCGCTGACCCTCGGCATCCTGCTCGACACGAGCGGCAGCCAGTTGCGCGTCCTCGATATGGAAAAGGAAGTTGGAGGTTCGTTTCTCGAGAGCACGATGCGCGCCAAGGACGAGGCCTTCGTGATCAGCTTCGGCACCGACATCGAGCTTCTGCAGGATTTCACGAGTTCAGTCAGCAGGCTCCGACATGCGCTCAACGACGCCAAAATGAACAGCGGCGGAGTCAGCTGCTCCGGGGGGCCGATTGGCCCGCAAGGCCCGATCCCGTGCCCTTCGACCGGACCACGCGGCACCGCGCTCTACGACGCCGTTTATCTCGCGTCGCACGACGAATTCGCCCATGAAGTCGGCCGCAAGGCGATGATCCTGCTCACCGACGGAGAAGACGAGGGTAGCCGCCTGAAGATCAAGGACGCCATCGAAGCCGCGCAGAAGGCCGATGCCATCTGCTACGTGCTGCTAATCGCCGACCGCGGCTTCTACGGTTTCGGCGGCTTTCACGGCGATTTCGAGATGAAAAAGCTCACCCAGGAAACCGGCGGCCGCGTGATCGAAGTCGGCAACAAGATCGAAAAACTCCGGCAGGCCTTCGACCAGATTTCCCAGGAACTTCGCAGCCAGTACAACGCGGGTTATGTGCCCACCAACGCGACGCGCGACGGTTCTTTCCGTAAAGTCGAGATCAAGCCCAAACAGGGGGATTACAAAATCCAGGCCCGCAGCGGCTACTACGCCACTCCCCGCCACGAAGACTAGAGGTCATACCGAGACAGGCGCTGGAGCCCGTGTGGGGACGAGGGTGCCGCCGGTCCAAACCGAGCGAAGTTCGGCAGCGACCTCAAGCCAGGGCAGCGCTTCCGCTCTTAGTAGCCTCGGGTTGCGTTATACCGCACTTAGGGATATAGTTATCGCCTCTCTTCTTACTTCTTCCACATCAACCCCCACTCTCAACCACCACCAACGAATAACTCATACGGAGAAATAATAAATGCACCCTACCCGTAGTTTTACGTTCTCTTGTCTGGCTTTGGTCATTCTTCTCGGACTCGGCGGACAAGCCTTTTCCTCTATAGTTGCCGTCGGCACCGACCCCGCCTGTCAGCCGTCTCTTATCCACTTCGCAAGCATTCAATTGGCGGTAAGTTCTGTCCCCGCCGGAAGCACGATTAAGATTTGCCCAGGCAATTACGCGGAACAGGTCGTCATCAACAAAAAACTTACTCTCGTAGGGGTTCCAAATGCGAGTGGGACCCAGGATTCCGTCGTGATTTCGCCTCCGGCAGGGGGCATGCTTGTGAATACGACTGATCAGAGGGGGCCAGTCGCAGCCCAGATCTTGGTCCAGAACACGGCTGGTCCCGTTTTGATCAGTAGTCTAACGGTGGACGGCAAGGGCAACCAGTACAACACCGACGACCTTCGCGGTATTTGCTACCAGGATGCGTCGGGCACCGTGAATCACGTTGCCGTGCGTAACGAGGTACCGAACGACATCCCAACAGGTGATCAATCGGGACAAGGGATATTGGTCGAGACGACAAACTCACTCAGCGCCAGTCTGACGGTCGAAAATAGTTCGGTCCATAATTACAACAAGAACGGAATCGTGGCGCGGTATGCCGGTGCCACATTGACCGCCATCGGGAACTACGTTCAGGGGTCCGGCCCGATCGACATTATTGCTCAAAATGGCATCGAGCTTGCCTTTCTCGGTGCCACGGGAACGATCAAGAACAACACCGTGATCGACAATTTCTATACTCCAAACACCAACAGCTCGTCCGATATTTTGCTCTACGACGCCAAGGAAAACGGCTCAATCGTGGTCTCTGGCAATACCTTGGGTAACAGCAATGTTGCTATCTCGCTGTTCACCGAAACCGCAGGTACCTATGGTGATGGCGTTACCGTTACGAGCAATAAAATCTTTGGCACGTCAACCTTCGACGGCATCGATGTCTGCACCAACGGGAATATAATCACGAGCAACACGATCTTCAACAGCTCTCAATCGGGAATTCATTTGGACGCGTCCTGCTCAGGTACGGGCACCGGCAACAATGTAAACGGGAACACCATTCTGGAAAGCGCGTGTGCTGGTATTCTCACCGATTCTGGCACTGGCATTGTAGGCGCCGCCAATGTCTTCTACACGGTGCCGTTTCCAGTCACTAGTTCCACTGCATCGTGCCCTGTCTCTAGCGGTCCGGCGCGTGCGAAAACCGCACCGAGACTTAAACCATAAGATTAGGTCAGCAGGCGCAAAACGTCAGCAAGGTAGACCGTGCCGGGAATCGATTGCAGATTCCCGGCTTTTTTCACTATAGCGCCCGTTCCGCCGGGCTGTCCTCGACTGTCGCAACGAGAGCCTACCAGTTCGCCCCGCTCTTGCGCGAGCGCACCCAGTCGGACTACCCTTCAGAAAAAGCAGCTGTAGGAGAGTAGCTGTCACTACGGTCGACCCTTAGGTTGTCCAACTCAAAATACGATTCATAAGGAGAAGACATGACTCGAATGATTAGAATTCTTTGCCTTGCATTGCTGACGATCGGCGTGGTGGGCCCGTCCCTCCCAGCACGGGCGGACGACAGAGACGAGAAACACGAAAGATGTGAAAAGCGCATTCACCAGGCTGAGGATAAGCTGCACGACGCGGTGCAGCGTCACGGCGAGGACAGCAGACAAGCGCGCAAGCGCCGCGAAGAACTTGAAGAAGCGAAGCGGCGTTGCGGCGACCACCACGATATGGATCACCACGACGATCACGACCACGAGCAGCACTAAACACCGATGGAGCGCCGGGCGTCCTCGCCCCGCCGCAACGCTGCCTGTGTCAGCGGGGACGGGCGAGGACGCCCGGCGCTCCACCTAGACCACGAACTCGATTCATTTCGATTGCCACGATTATGCATGATCACTCCCAGCGGGTGCCGCCCACTCACCGCGCCTGCGAAAAATCCTCCACCGCGAACAGTTGCCCGCCGTGCTCCACCACGCCCACTCCAGTCGAATCCATGTCCCGGTCCAGAATGTTCGCGCGATGTGGAGGTGACTTCATGAACTGGGTGTGGATGAACATTGGCGAAGGCCCCTGCGTTACGTTCTCCGAGAGCCAGGTGAAATGCGCACCCGCCTGCTTGACCCGCACCGACAGGCTCGGCTCACCCTCGAACCCATGCTGCGCCGATCCGTGTTCGGCCATCGCCTCCGCGTGACGCCGCGCCGCTGTTGCCAGCGATTCGTCCCACCGCAGCGGAGACAGCCCCTGCGCCTGCCGCGCCTGGTTTGCCGAAGCGAACAGTTCCCGTTCCGCCCGCAACGTTGCTGTCTGGCCGTAGGCCGGCCAACAACCCATAATTCCCACCATCGTCAGCGCCGCCAGCCGGATCCTGATTCGCATCGTCATTTCTCCCACAATGAATAGAACCCGGCCCGCGTCGTCTCGGCAAGTTACCGTCGCGAGTTACCTACGTATTCCACTAACATAAGCCACTTATCGCCGGTCCCCATACAAGTCACGGCGATCCCGGTCCAGGTCGCGATATTCGCGTCGCAACTCTTTTCGCTCATGCTGGGCGGCCGCGTAATTCCCGTAGTAGAGAGTGCGCCGCAGTTCCCAGCGGTCACGCGCAATCTTCGCCTCATCGCGACGGATGTCGCGCTCCCGCCGGTAGCCATCTTCGGCGAACATCGTTCCCGCACCCAGTCCGATCAGCAATAGAACCCCAATCATGCGTTTCATATTTCGTTTTCCTTTCGTTCACGGTAGGTATTGATTTCGCTACCCGTGAGCCGCGACTACTGCATGCTAACCCGCCTTCGGGACCCAAGTTGCCCTGCCATCTCCAATACAATTCTTTACACCGGCAAGCGCGCCCAGTTGTTACTGTCGATGATGGCAACCAGTCAAGATGAGGGCATCTCGGGTTTGGCCCGGATCATCCAAGCGGTCATAACGAGAAAAGGAGAATCAGTCATGCGAACCTATCTCACATTGTTGACGCTGATACTGGCGGCTTCTTTCGTGGCGGCTCAGGACCCTGGAATGCAGGCCGCGCAGCAGGCGGCCCAGATGGCGACGCAGGCTGCCCAGCAGGCTAACCAGACGGCGATGCAGAACGCTCGGCAGGCAGCGCAGAACACGCCGGAGTGCTATCGCTGTTTCGCGGCCAAACCCAAATTTTCCGTGAAGCCCGGTGCGTATTCCAAGGCTCTGACATTGAAACTAAAAGACTCGACCCGCGGAGCGGCGATTCACTACACGATGGATGGTTGGACGCCTACGGCGGAGTCAGACCGATACACCGGACCCATTACGATTGACTCGACGACCACAGTGCAAGCCATTGCCATCTCGCCCTATGGAGGACGCAGCCGGATCGCCACGGCTGTCTACACGCTGAATGGAGTGCCCCCAAAGCCTCCGGTGGCCCAGAAGGTGGTCGCGGCTTTGAACCCTGCCGCGGAGCCCTCCACCCCTGCGAAACTCTTGCTGACTCGGGGCACGGCGGTACCTCTCATTTTCGCCTCGGACGTGAGTTCCAAGACCGCGGATGTGGGTGACAAGATTTCCCTGAGGCTGGCCGAGGACCTCAAGATCGGGACCGTGGTTCTGGTCAGGAAGGGAACGCCTGCGGTTGCCACCGTCACCGAAGTTGACAATACGGGTATGGGAGGCGCGCCGGGCGATGTCTTGGTTCATGTGGACTCGCTCCAAGCTGACAGCGTTCTGATCAAACTGCACGGTACCGCCGCGAAGGAGGGACAAGACAAAGTGGGGAAAGCGATGGGCCTCATGTTTGTCCCGTTCGTTCCTGTGGGCATCTTCGTGCATGGCAAGGACGCGGAAATCAAGCAGGGTGCGTCGTTCACGGCATTCGTAGATGCGGACACCCTGATATCGCCTGCGAATTAGCGCGGATGGGCGAAGCGCGTCTCTCGAACCTTACGCCAGGCGCGATGGTCGCGCGGTCAAGACAAGCGCGCTGATCTTAGGCCTTACACCGTTTCTCGCCCGGCCGATTCTTGACCGGGATCACGAACTTCAATCCCGACCAGACGTCGGTGACCGCGCAGACTTTCACGTCCACCAGCCCAGCATCAAGCCCGCTCTGGCGAACCACATCTCCCGTGAGATCGGTGGCGACGCCCGAACTCTTCTTCGGCCACGAGATCCACAGCATGCCCGCGGGCGCCAGCGCCTTTGCGGCCGGTATCAGCTCGAGCTCCAGTCCCGCACGCGATTTGGCAAAGAGGAAAACGAAATCGAGATCTCGGCTGGTGTGAATGCTGCTGTGTTGGATCTGGCACTGCTCGAGACCGTCGCGAAGCTCGGTTTTCACGTCGTCCGGCACATGCAACAGGACAGCGCGAAAATTCTCCTTGATGCCCAACTTTTTCGCGAGCGGAGTTCCTGAATATCCAGGCATAAAGAAAGAGAAATTGATGTTATGGCGAGAGGTGCAAAGTCCGGGTTACTGCTTCGGAGCGTAGTATCCCTTGCGGGTGCGCACCTTCATACCTTTATCCTGCGCCAGGATTGCGATTGTGCGGTAGCGTCCGTCCGCGGCAAAATCCGCCGGCTTATAGGCCACCGCGTACTGGCTGCGCAACTCCTCCTGAATAGAAAGAAACGCATCCGACACGTCGCGCATCTGGAACGGAAAGAACGCTCGGCCACCCGTCGCATCTGCGATACGCTCCAGCACCTTGTCGCCCTTACCCTTCATGCCGCTGATGTTCGTGCTGATGGTGTACACGATCACTTCCGCGCGCGCCGCCATATCGATGGCTTCCTCGCGCGTCACGTGGCTCAGGTTGTCCTCGCCGTCGCTCAACAGAATAATGGCGCGGCGCACCGGTCCCACCTGCTCCTGCTTCAACAGCTTGTCCCGGCACGCGAAGTAGAGCGCGTCGTACATCGCGGTGCCGCCGCCCGCCCGCAACATTCGCACGCCGGCGGAAAGACCTTCCGTGTTGTCGGTGAAATCCTGCGTGACTTCCGGCGTGGCGTCGAAGCCGACCACGAATGCCTTGTCATAGCGCGGACGAATGATGGCATTCAGAAATTCGATTGCCGCTTCCTGCTCGAACTTGAAGCGGTCGCGCACCGAATTGCTTGCGTCCACCAGCAGTCCCACCTGTAGAGGCAGATCGGTCTCGCTTCGGAAGCTGCGCAGCTCCGCGGGTTTTTGATCGTCGATCACTCTGAAGTCGTCTCTCTTCAGATCTTTTATGTAGCGGCCGTGCCGGTCGGTAACCGTGAACACCACGCGAACTTCATTGACGACATGGACGATGGTCGCGACGGATTCGTCAGAATCAGACTTCGCTGGGTCAGACTTTGCTGGATTCCCCGGCTGCGCAGGAGCCTGCGCTGTCGGTGTCCGTGCCGCGGGAGTTGATGTGCCGGAAGCCGGTGTCGAAGGAGTTGGCGTGCCTGCGAGCGGCGCCGCCGGCGTGGAAGCGGGTGGTGCTGTCTGGCCGAGGAGAGAGCCAGCCAGCATATGAAAAGCAATCAGAAGCAGAAAAATGCGCGATTTCATCAGGACAGTCTGATCAGAATTGATTCCATCATTATAGCCCCCGCGCCCATGCGGAAACCGACAGAGAATTCCCCGTAGAAAAGTGACCTGCCGCGTCTCTACAGGGAGATTGTGCCCCGGACCCTTACCCTACTGAGGAGCATTTTCCAGGCTGTCCAGCAAGTTTTCGAGATCCTCCGGCAACGGCCGGGAGAATTTGAGCAGCTCCTTCGTCCGGGGATGCGTCAGCTCAAGTACCGCCGAATGCAGAAAATTTCTATCCAGCGCGAGCGTCGCGGGCATGCCTGCCGCCCGGCGTTTGTTCGACTGGGACCGCAATTCGCCAGGCGCTCCATAGAGCGCGTCGCCCACCACGGGATGCCCGAGCGACGACATATGCACGCGAATCTGGTGCGTGCGTCCGGTCTCGATCTTGAGTTCGACCAGCGCAAACTTGCCGTAAGGCGAATCGACCTTTCTCTGCACGACGTAATGCGTCACCGCCTCGCGGCCACCGAAGCCCCGCGTCGTCATCCGTGTGCGCCGCTGCGAGTGGCGGCTGATCGCGCTTTGAATTGTGCCGCGATCCTGCTTCGGCCAGCCGTGCACCAACGCGATATACGTCTTGTGCACCTCGCGCCCACTGAACTGCTTCGCCAGCCGGCGATGGGATTCGTCGTTCTTCGCCACCACCATCAGCCCGCTGGTCGCCCGATCCAGGCGGTGCACGATCCCCGGGCGCAGTTCGCCGCCGACCGAGGACAGCTTCTTAAAGTGATGCAGCAGCGCATTGACCAGCGTTCCGCGGTTACGCGCATCCTCGGTCGCTCCCGCTCCCGCATGCACCATCATGCCCGCAGACTTGTTGACGATCGCCAGGTCGTCGTCTTCATAGACGATATCGAGCGCGATCTCTTCCGGTATGGCGCGCAGAGGTGGAGCTTGCGGCGGCCCGGTGACGGTGATCTGTTCTTCACCCTTCAGCCGCAGCGACGCCTTCGCCGCCGTCTGGTTCACCAGCACCTCACCCTTCTCGATGAGTTGCTGGACGCGGGCGCGGCTGACTTCTGCGTGACTGACCTCTGAAAGTTGAGTCGCGAGATATTGGTCCAGACGCTGCCCTGCGGCTTCGGGAGATGAGGTCAGCGTGATGGGGAAAGCAAGCATTCAGCAATCAGTACTCAGCCCGCAAGTGCAAGGAGAGTTTTAAGGAGTTTTGGAGCCTAAAGCGCAGAGCCCGATTTCTGAGGGCTAAGGGCTGAGTGCTGAGTGCTGCTCTTCAGCCACCAGATCAATCCACCGCCGACGACCAGCAGAATGGAAATCAACTGCGTTCCCGTCATCAGTCCGCCGAAGACTTCGCCGCGTCCGGGATCGTCGCGCAGGAACTCGATGAAGTAACGCTCGATTCCGTACAGGATCATGAAAGTGCCCCACACCTGCCCATCGAATTTCTTTCGACCGAGCAGCCAGGTCAGCAGCAGGAAATTGAAAAACTCGGCGGCGGCTTCGATCAGTTGGGTCGGCTCAATCCTCTTGCCGAGCGGAGTTCCACTGACGGCATTCGCCAAAGGATTCGTGAAAATCACGCCCCAGAAGTGATTGGTCGGTTTGCCGTAGCAGCAGCCCGCGGAGAAACAACCGAAACGTCCGAGGACGTGACCAAAGGCAAGCCCGGGAGCGAAACCATCGGTGGTCCGCAACATCGGCATGTGATGGCGCCGCATGTACCAGACCGCTGTGAGGAGGGCGGCAATCAGTCCGCCGGAAAACACGCCTCCCGCCTGCAGCGTGTTGAGGCTGAAAATCTCCCGCCAGTTGTCGGCGTAAGCGCTCCAGTCGTTGATGATGTAAAGAATTTTCGCCCCGATAATTCCGGCGAGAACAACGAGGATGCCAAGATTCCAGGCATCGTCGCCGTTGATGCCCTGCTTCTCCGAATTGCGGACGCTGATCCAGAGCCCGATCAGCACCCCCGAAGCGACCAGGACTCCGTAGGTAGGCAGGTAGAAACTGCCAATATGAAAAAGTCGAGGGTACACGTTAGTTTAGATGCTCCAAATGTTGGTTGAGTTCTAGAGAGAGTCTAGCAGAGGGGAAAGGTCTCAGGTGTCAGGTCTCAGGTCTCAGGTCTCAGGAAAACGACGTCGTCCTGAGAACTCATGTAAAAAGCCAACCCACTGGGCCGTGTGGTGGGCCGAGAATGAACCCGTCTCAGACGGTGGGAACCCGCCGCGACCCATTAGGCCTTTCCGCATGACGGAACATGGCACACCGGATCTTTTTGCGAGTCGAGTCCCCGTTCATTCGGCATTGGTTCAAAAATCGGTTACCACCATCACCAACCTGGTAGGTCGGCTTTTCAGTTTTGATGCTAGGAAACCGCGAACGGATTGGCAAGTGGAAAATGCAAAATAGTTGGCAGGAAGTTTGCTAGCAATTGTGCTCCGACTGTGTTTCGAAGATGAACCCCAGGTTACGATCGACTTCAACCCGTGCGCCGGGTATCTTGCAAAACTTCGTCCAGCGCGCTTGCCAGTTTGATGGCTCGCCGCCGCACATCCGGCGAAGGCGTTTCCGCTCCCCGCTTCAGCAGATGATATTCATCCGCAATATTCAGCGCCGCCAGCACGGCCAGCCGCACCGAGTCGACGGTTGCAGTCTGCTCGGATACCGCGCGCATCTTGGCGTCCACGTACTCGGCAAGCTTCAGAATGTAGTCCGCGTCAGAGCCCCGCAGGTTGTACACCTGGTCGAAGATTTCGACGCGGACGCTATTGCCGCTACTGCCGCTGACGGTATTTGCAGCCGGGACGTCTTTGGCCGGAACAGACTTCACCGCCGCATCCTTGGTCGGAGGTTCTTTGCTCGCAGTGGCCATGTCACTCCTCGCCGGATTACTATACTCGCCAGATGACTATCCGGCGGACATTTGCCGCCGTTTTCGTTGCCAACATCGTTCAGCTTGCCGCCTGCTCATGCGTCAGGCTTTCCATCTGGCCCAACATTTTCTCGACCCGGGTTCGTATGTCTTCGCGATCCTTGCGCATTTGCACCAGTTCGCGGCGCATGGTCTCGTTTTCTTCCTCGCGCTCTTCGAGTTGCTCCCGCAGCCGCTTCACGTCGCGCTCGGCGGTAGTCCGGGCTTCTTTGGCGGCCTTGTACAGCTCAATGGTGCGATAAACTTTCTCTTCCAGCGCCTGAAAATCTTCAGGCGGAACCTGCGCCGATACCTCTTCCACGGTTTTCACTGACATGAGCGCCACTCGCTTTCGGGGAATATTTCAGCGTTGAGGCGAAGTATAGCGCAGTTTGCTGTGGAAGAACCGCTACTTTTGCCGCACCCCGTGCATTGCGTTGCAACCCGTGCGCTTCCGTAGAGACGCGGCTTGCCGCGTTTCCGGCCGACAGTGAAGACGCGGCAAGCCACGTCTCTACACACGCGACCGCAGCTTTTCCAGCCGTCGCGCCGCCTCCTCCAGTGTCTCAGGTTTCTTGCAGAAGGCGAAACGTACCTGTTGGGATCCGTCTTTCGGATGCTTGTAGAAACTCGATCCGGGCACGCACGCGATGCCGATTTCTCTTACTAGGTAAGCCGCGAACTCCACATCGTTCGCGAACCCGAAGGCGCTGATGTCAGTCATTACGTAATACGCGCCTCGCGGAAGGTAACAGCGGAAACCGGCTTTCTCAAGCGCCGGAATCAGATGATCTCGCCGCGTGCGGTAGCGGTCGGCCAGTTCGCGGTAGTAACTGACAGGCATGCTTAATGCCGCCGCGCCCGCTTCCTGCAAAGGCGCGGGCGCGCCCACCGTCAGGAAATCATGCACCTTGCGGATTGCGTTCGTAATCGCCGGAGGTGCCACCGCCCAGCCGACGCGCCATCCCGTAACGCTGTAACTTTTTGAGAGCCCATTGATGGTGATCGTACGCTCGCGCATGCCGTCGAGCCGTGCGAGAGAAATGTGTTCCGATCCATCGTAGAGAATGTGCTCGTAGATTTCGTCGGTGATGGCAAGCACATTGTATTCGACGCACAGGTCGCGAATCAGTTCCAGTTCTTTCCGGCCGAACACCTTGCCGGTAGGGTTGTTTGGCGTGTTAACGATGATGGCTTTGGTCTGGTGTTGGCTGGTCTTGTGTTGAAACGCCTCGCGCAATTCCTGTTCGTCGAATGTCCACTCGCCATGGGGCGCGTGCGGTGGACGCAAACTGACGAAGCGCGGCTTGGCTCCGCTCAGAATCGTGTCCGGCCCATAGTTCTCGTAGTAGGGCTCGAAGACCACCACCTCGTCGCCCTTATTGCACACCGCCAGCAGGGTCGCGATCATCGCTTCCGTCGAACCGCAGCACACCACAATTTCTTTTTCCGGATCGACCTCGATCCCCTGCGACTCCCGCATCTGTCGGGCAATCGCAGCCCGCAGGCTCTTCGCACCCCAAGTGATGGCATACTGATTCACGTCGGCGCCAATCGCTTCCTGCGCGGCGCGCTTGATTTCGGCGGGAGCGGAGAAATCGGGAAACCCCTGCGCCAGGTTGACGGCGTCATATTGCATCGCCTGCCGAGTCATCTCGCGAATTACGGACTCGGTAAAATGCTCAACCTTGTCGGAAAGAAAGTGCTTGGGATGGGCCGAAACTCGGGTCATGCGAAGCAGCCTAGCACAAGAAACGCTCACGGAGGGACAGCCGCCCTCGGCTGTCCAGCGGGCGAAGCCCGCAGTGCAGCATTTGTTTACCATGGTCTAATGAATTGACCATAGTATGGTGGAATGACCACCAAAGGAAAGCCATGCAGGAAATCGCCATCTCGGAATTCAAAGCCAAGTGTCTCGCCGTGCTTGAGCGCGTCCGATCGACGAAGACACCGATCTGCGTAACGCGCTTTGGAAAGCCCGTAGCTGAGGTCGTGCCGCCAACCTCGGTCGAAGTGCGCTCGTCGTGGATCGGATCGATGAAGAATTCGATGAGGATCAAGGGCGACATCGTTTCGCCGGCCACCAATGAAGATGATTGGGAGGTCCTGCGCGATTGAGGCTGCTACTTGATACCCACATCTGGTTGTGGACGCTGAGCGATCCAAAACGGCTTGGGCGACGGGTTCTGCAGCAACTGAAAAACGAAGCCAACGAACTTTGGCTCTCGCCGATCAGCACCTATGAGGCTCTCGCGTTGCACGACAAGGGCAGATTCGAGATTGACGGAAATCTGACAGAATGGCTGGCGCGAGCCACCGCCGGCACGCGCGAAGCCCCGTTCACCCATGAGATCGCTCTCGTAGCCCGGCAATTGCCCCCGCATCAGGACCCCGCCGACCGGATTCTCGCCGCCACCGCCGAGGTCTTGGATTTGACTCTGGTTACGGCCGACGAACGCTTGCTGGGATTGGGAACGATTCGTACGATGGCCAACCGCTAACCTTTGGGAGTTTTCCTCGCGTGAACGGCCAATGCACTGGAACTGGCGACCGCCTTTCGGTGTCTATAGTCTTGTAATTGTTCAGACCTCTCACCGAATGACTCGGATTCTGAGAAGAGTGCTCTTTTTCGTCGCCTTCACAGCTTACCTCTTGGTCCAGGTCACGTTGGTGGGGATGATTCCCGCCTACTACTGGCCCAGCCGCAGTGGCTTCATTCTGTTCCTAGTGGGGCTTCTCCTAATCGGCGCCTGTGGATACATCGCCCACCGGCGAATCACGGGAGAGCGTTACAACCGTACCGAGGCGGGGAAATGGCACACGCTCCGGGCACGCCCGGGCGTGGGCTATAGTAGGTGGATAAAGGCATCGAAGCGTTGGGTGATCTGGATTCCAACCGCGATCGTGATGATCGCGTTCTTGTTCTTCCCCGAAACGTGGGCTATTGTGTCGCACCTTTCCCACCCGGGTTCCGGCAGGTTACTAGGCTATCGGGTTTCGATACCGGCCAACTGGGTCGTCCTGACTGACGAAGCAGATATCGGCAGTCGCCATAGATGGTCCTCTGTGGCGGCGTTCCATTCTAAAGGCGTCCTCCGAGCGGGTGCGACTGCATATTGGCAGCGGGAACTGCCTATAGCAAGCATGTCGTTTTATGCGGCCCCGCTCGGTGACCGGCGACCCCGCTTCCTAGCGGACGACAAGATAATCTCGACCCGTACGCTGCCATTGGGGAAAGGAACGATTACCTGTTCGGAGTACATTCCTGGATGGCTGCGAAAGCCTGGGGATGATGACGTTCAGTTCATCGTTTGTACAACCCCGCGAAACGATTTCTATGGCTGGTTCGATGGCGACAAGGCGTCAGTCACGGGCTTCTATCGAACGCTGCAAAATGTTCGCCAAACAAACTAAGGCTGGAGCCGGGGCATGAGCCGGGCGTGACCAAGTGCCAGGACCCCGATTCATCAAATAAATAACCCTATGCTCGCTGCACGCCGCCAAGCCGTTCCAGCGCCTTCGCAATCTGCGTCGCCCACTGCGCCACTTCGTCGTCGCGCAGGGTGTGCTCGCTTGACTGGAGCTTGGCTCGCATCAGAATCGAGTACTTGCCCGCGCCGACTTTTTCGCCGCGGAAGATCTCTACCGGGACGAAGCTGCGCAGCTCAGAGATGCCCAATCCGGTAACGCTCTGGTGAATCTTCTCGAACTCCACGCTGTCATCAAACACAAAGGAGAAGTCCCGCTCGACGACAGGGAAGCGGGGCAACGCTTCATAGCGCACCTGGCGCAGATCGTGCTGATAGAGGCGGTCAAGATAAATCTCGGCGACAAAAACATCCTGCCGCAGTTTGCGGGCCGCGGCCACATCGGAATGAATCTGGCCAAACTGGGCGACCGTAGCGCCATCCAGCAGGGCGCGGGCCGAACGTCCGGGATGATAGTAGTCGGCCGTCTGCGCATCGTAGCAGAGCGTCCAACGGCTGAAAGGCGCGAGCAGAGTTTCGATGTCACCCTTCAGGTCGAAGAACGTTAGCGGACGCGCCGCCGCGCCGGGGACTAGTCCGCGTACGACCTCCGCATCCACGTTACCCGTCGCACCGATTGAGATGCGCTTCATTTCTAGCGATTTTTCCACTAACTTTGAGTCGGCGACCGAAGCCTCAAATACATTTCCAGATTCGAACAGGCGAACATGATCGCTGCCGCGATTCAGGTTGTAGGCCAGCATGTTGAGCATGCTCGGAATCATCGATGTGCGCATCACCGAAGCCTCGTCGCTAATCGGGTTCGCGAGGTCGAGTTCGGGCGCGGTCGAAAAGCGCCGGGCGTCGTCTTTTGAAATGAAGGTCAGCGAAATCGTTTCGCTGTAACCGAGTGCCAGCAGTCCGGAGCGCAGCCGAGCATCTTTGTGCGCATCGGGCAGCTCCCGAACCTCGCCGCTGTAGGCGGGAAGCGTGTTTGAAAACTTGTCGTAGCCATGCAAGCGCGCCAGTTCCTCGATGACGTCGATCTCGCGCTCGATATCGAGGCGCCAGCTGGGAATGTGGACGAGGTACCTCTCTTCGCCGCCTGCCAGCATCGCGAAACCGAGACGAGTGAGGATGCGGCTGATCTCAATCGTGCTGAGTTTCTCGCCGAGAATTCGTCGCACTTCCCGCAGATCGAGCTCCACCGGAGCCAAATCAAGCTTGCGGGCGATTACCTCGACCACGTCGCCGACGAGGGTGCCGCCGCCCGAAGCGAGTATCAACTCTGCAACCCGGTTCGTCGAAGCGACGGTCGATTCGAAATCGGCGCCGCGCTCGAATCGGTGCGAAGCGTCGGTGTGAATGCCGTGCCGCTTCGACATCCGGCGCACTGTGACCGGGTCCCACCACGCGGATTCGATCAGGATATTCTTCGTCTTCTCGGTGATCATCGTGTCGAAGCCGCCCATCACGCCGGCCAGTCCCACCGGTTTTTTTGCGTCGGCAACGACGAGATCTTCGGTGGAAAGCTTGCGCTCTACGCCATCCAGAGTCTTCAGCGTTTCGCCGACCCGAGCTTTGCGAATCACCAAGCGGCGTCCTTCGAGCAGATCGAGATCGAAAACGTGGGTGGGCTTGCCACTCTCCCACAAGACGTAGTTGGTAGCGTCGACCGCGTTGCTGATGGGCCGTTGATCGAGCAACTGCAGACGGCTGGCAATGTTGGCCGGTGACGACTTAATGGTGACGCCGCGAATCTCGCGCGCCGTGAAGCGCGGAGACAGGTCAGGCTCCTGAATATCAATCGTCACGTCGGATTTGCCCCGCGACGGCGGCAGCTTCGGTTCGATCGGCTTGAGCGGCAAATCGTAAAGCGCCGAGGCCTCACGAGCCACGCCATAGTGATTCATCGCATCAGGACGGTTCGTCGTGATCTCCATCTCGAAGACAGTGTCCTCGCCTTCGCCGGAAATACCTTCAACGGCAACGCCCGCGAGAGTGAGTTCGTCCGCAAGCCGGATGTAGTCGACTGGGATGTCAACGAAGTCGCGCAGCCATTGAGGAGAGATTTTCATTGAAAGACGCCTTGAGCTCGTAGCTTTCGGCCCTCGGCTCTCAGACGACGGCTTGGAATCGCCAAAAGCGAAGAGCTAAAAGCCAAAAGCTTCTACCCAAACTGCTCCAGAAACCGCACATCACCCTGGAAGAACAGCTGAATATCGTCCACGCCATACTTCAGAATCGCAATCCGTTCCACGCCCATGCCGAAGGCGAATCCCGAGACTTTTGCCGGATCGTAATCCACGAAGCCATACACATTCGGATCGACCATGCCGCAGCCGAGCAGCTCAATCCATCCGCTGGCCTTGCAGTTCCTGCACGGAGCACCGTCGCGCACACCCTTGCCATCGCAGAACATGCAACTGATCTGCACGTCGGCGCTCGGCTCGGTAAACGGAAAAAACGACGGATAGAAGCGCGTCTTCACGCTCGACCCGAACAGCGCTTTCATGGCATGGTCGAGCGTGCCCTTCAGATCGCAGAACGTGATGCTGCTGTCGACCGCGAGACCTTCGACCTGGTGAAAGATAGGCGAGTGCGTCGCGTCGGGCGCGTCATTGCGGTGGACTTTGCCCGGACACACCACGCGCAACGGCGGCTTCATCTTCTGCATCGTCCGGATCTGCACCGGCGAAGTATGTGTGCGCAGCAGCAGGCGGTCGCGCAGCGGCTTCGATTCCTGCCCGGCGATGAACAGCGTGTCCTGCGTATCGCGCGCGGGATGGTTCGGCGGAAAGTTCAGCGCCTCGAAGTTGTAGTAATCAGTTTCAATCTCGGGGCCTTCCTCGACCGAGTAGCCGAGATTGCGAAAGACACCAACGATTTCGTTCATCGTCTTGATGACGGGATGTTCCACGCCGATCGGACGACGAATGCCGGGGAGCGTGATGTCGAGGCGCTCGGCGGCAAGTTTGCCCAAGGAAGCCCCGCCCTGAATGCGAGCGAGCGTCGCATCTACCACCTGCTCAACTTTGGTCTTCAGTTCGTTGACGCGCTGCCCGACGTCGCGTTTATTCGCTCCTGGCGCGGCTTTCAGCCACAGATCATTGAGTTGGGTGAGGACGCCGTTCTTGCGCGCCATCCAGCGATCGCGGAAGGCTTTCCAGTCACTCTCGGAACCGACCGCTGCCGACTCTTGTTCGAGTGCGGACAGAAGCTCGCGCACGGCGCCATCGAGAGCCGAGGTCGACAGTTTGGGAACGGCGTAAGACATGTTTCTCAAGAGCTCTTAAGGAAATTGTCATCCCGAGCGAAGGGAGGGGCCCCTTACGCATCCGAAAAGGTGTGCCGGGAGTAGGGGTCCTTCGCTTCGCTCAGGATGACAAGATTAAATCAAGACTGAAAGCTGATGGCTGAGAGCTGACAACGGACAGCTGCATTCTATGCTGCCGCTGCGTTTGCCTTCTTCGCCTGCTCTGCCAGATGTCCGAATCCTGCCGGATCCTTCACCGCCAAATCCGCCAGGATCTTGCGGTCCAGTTCCACGCCGGCTTTCTTCAGTCCGCTGATGAACTGGTTGTAGTTCAGTCCGTTTAAGCGGGCGGCGGCGCCGATGCGCACGATCCAAATCGACCGGTACTGGCGCTTCTTCTGCTTGCGGCCGGAGTAGGCAAACTTCAGCCCGCGCTCGACGGCTTCTTTCGCCGAGCGGTAAAGTTTGGATTTAGTTAGGAAATATCCACTGGCGCGTTCAAGAATCTTTTTGCGCTTGGCGCGGCGTTTGGTTCCGCGTTTTACACGAGGCATGGTGCTCTCCTTTTTTAGTTCGTTTGGCGGCTGGAGGTAAGGAGGCTTCTACCCAAACCGGGGCCCCCGGAACGGCCGGTTTTGCCGTTCTGGGGTGGGAACGGGATTTCTGAAGCCCGACCTCTTCACGCGCCGCTGCGGGGCATTTTGCTCCGCAGACTTGGTTGTCGCAAACTCGTTATGGACGGGCAGGGACGCCCGTCGAATCCATTCCCTTTAGTACGGGATCATGCGCTTCACTTTTTTGAAATCCGCGTCGCTTACCAACACGGAGTTCCCCAGCTTTTTCTTGCGCTTCTTGGCCTTCGAGGTCAGGATGTGGCGGAGAAACGCTTTGTGCCGCTTTATCTTTCCCGTCCCGGTTTTCTTGAAGCGCTTGGCAGCGCCTTTGTGTGTTTTCAGTTTAGGCATAGAACCTCAGCTATTAGCTATTAGCATTTAGCAATCATTTAGCCAAAACCTACCTAGCGCATCGCCCCTGAGGACGAAAAGGCTAAGTGCTAAATGCTAAATGCCGATTTTACGCTGTCTGCGCGCCGCCCCGCGACGCAGGAGGTGGTGCGGGCTTCGGAGGAGCCGGTTTTTCTTTCGCTCCGCCTTCCTTCTTGTTCGGCGCCAGAATCAAATGCAGCGTGTTGCCTTCTTGCCGCGGACGGAACTCCACCAAACCCTTCTGGTCAACGTCCTTGATCAGACGTTCCAGAATCTGGCGGCCCAGGCTTTGCCGCGTCATTTCGCGCCCGCGGAAGAAGATGGTCGCTTTCACCTTGTCGCCCTCGTCGAGGAAGCGCAATACGTGATTCTTTTTGGTTTCGTAGTCGTGATCGTCCACGTTGATACGAAACTTCACTTCTTTGACCGTAATGGTCTTCTGTTTTTTCTTGGCTTCGCGCTCGCGCTTTTCGTTCTGGTACAGGAATTTCCCATAGTCCATGATGCGGCAAACCGGAGGTTGCGCGGTTGGGGAAATCTCCACCAGGTCCAGGTTTCTTTCGCGGGCCATCTTGAGCGCCTCGAAGGGAGGCATCACGCCAATCTGTTCCCCTTCGTCACCGATCACGCGAATTTCGCGCGCCCGGATGCGCTCGTTCATGCGGATAAAACGTTTGTCGATACTGTCCTCCGTCTACAGATGTGGCAGGAAAGATGCTTAAAAAGTATAGCATGCGGTCGTCCGAACGCCCCATCCCTCAAAACAACGGGCACGCGAACAAGTTCAGTTCGCATGCCCGGTAAAGGCCAGATCTGAAGCAATTTTGCCGCTATTCTTTTTCTCCGGTGCTTGGATTCAAAAACAGCGTTCCGTCGTGTCTGATCTTCCTGAAGTCCAACATCTGGTTGATGGAGTTGGCGAGCGCATCGAAAGAACCCTGGCCAATGCGTTGGCCGCCGAGCCAGTTGTCTTCGACGAACCGGATAATCGAAGTCTGATCGGTCACGCTGTGGTCCACAAAATTCGGCCGCGCCCACGGTGAGATAACCAGCAGAGGCTGTCTTGTGCCGTAACCGCAACGGCCCAGAGCATGCGCGTTCGCCAGGTTCACGCCAGGCAGCGCAGTCGCCGCCGTACCGCAAGCTCCGGGTCCGGTCAGAGCGTCGGCCGGGCCAGTCGAAGTGTTGACGATGGGTGCGATTTGATGGTCGTACCATCCGTCGGAATCGTCATACATGATCACCACCGCCGTGCTGCTCCAGGTGGGCAGCGCTTCCAGGAAGTTGACTGTATTCACCAGGAAAGTCTGTTCGTCCAGCGGGTCGGAATATCCGGCGTGGCCGTCCTGATAGGCTTGCGCCTTCAGGAAGCTCACGGCCGGCAGATTGCCAGCGGCCGCGGCGGTGTAGAAATCCTGCAGGTCGTATTGGTGGTTGGCCTGACCGGCATTTCCAATTTCTGCGACGGAAGCAGGTGGCGTGTGGTTCGGATTGGACGTGGAAGTGTAATAGTTGAAGAACGAATGGTGTGGAATGTAATCGCCGGTGGCGACGCCATCCACCGCATTGACCGAGCTGCGATGGCAGCCAGTCGTGCCATTGGGATTCACGACGCTCAGGTTGAAGCCGCCCATGAACGATCCCCAGGTTACGCCTGCGGCGCTCAACAGATCGCCAATGTTCCGACTCCCCATGGTTACCTGGTTGCGGGTCGGGTTGGAGCAGACATCGCCAATCGGATCGGGATCGCCGATCACGGTCAGAGACCCGTCGCTGCCGCCGCCTACTTCATTGCTTGTCCCGTTTAGAGTCGCAGTCACACCGTTGGTCTGGCCGGAAACCAGATTCAGCAAGCCCGGTGTAGATGGTCCGAAGGTCGTCCCGTAAGAATTGTCACTCATCGCAAAGGACTGGGCATAATTCCACAGGCCCGTAACGGTGTTGCCGTCGAAGTAGCCCATCACTTCATTGCCGCCGGAGCTCGCATACAACGGAAACAAATCCATCAGGCCGGCATCGAACGCCTGTTGTTCCGCGGTGTAGTTGTGGTCCTGGTCGGGCGTTACCGCTTGGGAGCGATCCAAGCGGAACGGGTTGGAGGCACCCAGGCCATTCGCAGGATTCAGATTGGGGTTGTTGTTCAGCAGAGGGTTTGTGAGCCCGTTGATCGAGGGCGTGTTCGCGGCCGCTTTAAACTTCGGTTCGCCCTTCGGATTCAGGGCGTTCGGATAGGTTCCGAAGTAATGATCGAAGGAAACGTTCTCCTGAAAGATCACCACCAAGTGCTGAATCGGTGTGGCGGTGGCGCTCGCTGTTTGATTGGTTACCGGTTTGGCGGAAGAGGCGAAAGCGGGAGTAACGCTTGGTCCGAGGGCAAGGGTCATCGTCAGTAAAGACGCCATCATTGACGTCATTACCCGCCTGAGGTTGGCAAAGGGTTGCTGCTGTTCGAACATGCTGAGTTCTCCGTTTCTTCGAATTGCCCGGCGCAGGGCTGGGCCTGCCGCGTGGCGAGACTGCAAGAACAGTAGGCGGGGGATATTTCTGTACCATGACTGCAATATTAAGGAGGAATGAAATCGAAATTCTCTAGAGTCCGCACATTCAAGGGAGCCGTCGTAAACCGGTGAATACTCCTGATTCCGCTGGCATCGCGGCAGTACCCGCCTGCGTTTTTCATTTGTCGATGCGCGCGCGTGGCGGGCTTTCGCCCCGCTGGACAGCGCGGCTGTCCCTATGTTGGAAACACCAATTACTTACAAATCTCTACGCACTTCGTTTGCAAGGGCGCCGCTGTGGTTGCGTTCTTCAGGAAA
>Ga0210402_10000445_pt1 | contig 46376 bp, 50 predicted proteins | sample IncBWC7MmetaG_FD_161055 | JGI IMG/M metagenome (GOLD analysis project Ga0210402, IMG submission 161055) | Forest soil microbial communities from Barre Woods Harvard Forest LTER site, Petersham, Massachusetts, United States - Inc-BW-C-7-M | ecosystem: Environmental > Terrestrial > Soil >... | reverse complement strand
GGCACCATCACTGACGTTAAGCCTCATCAGCCGGGCAGTGCCAGCAGTACTGATGTCGTCAGCTATGACGTCTCCGTTAAGGTGGGTGACACGATTTATCTAACTCTATTCACCCCCCCGTCCGGGACGAACGCCGTGAAATATGCAGCCGGCCGCGAGATGCTGGTGTTGGTAGGAAAGAAAACAATCACCTTCAGCGACATGCTCGGCCGACCGATCGAGGTGCCGATCGTCGGTCAGAAATCGGCTGTCGAGGGCAAGCAGTCCAAATAGGTCAGGGGCATTGGGACTGACTCCGCTCCTTGGAAGCCTGGGGCAAGAGTTTGGTAGATCCAATCCGACGATCGTGAATTCTGGATGGGTCAGACTTGGAGAAGAAATGCATTGCATAAGAGTTACTTGGAACCTGATCGTTTACTTTTGGAGACCTCGCCCGACATTTAGGCTCCTGATCCTGCTGATCTTGAGCACCACCGTGGCGTTTGCCCAGAATGGCAGCCAACCTTCGAATCCCCCGCTGAGTATTCACGCAACTCATATTCTCGGTTTCGAGGGCGTCAAGAGTAACGCCAGCGGGACTCTGTCGATTCAAAACAACTCCCTACAGTTTCAGAAAGAGGGGAAAGCCGCGGTGCGAGTGCAGATCGCTTCCGTCCAGGATGTCTGTCTGGGTGAACAAAGCAAGCAGGTGGGCGGGTTGCCCATGACTTTGGGGAAAGCCGCGGCTCCGTACGGCGGTGGCCGGGTCGTTAGTCTTCTTGCCCACAAGAAGTACGACACACTCACATTGGAATATGTCGACACCAATGGAGGATTCCACGGCGCAATGTTCCAACTCAATAAAGGACAAGGTGAGGTTCTGAGAAATGCACTGGTGGCCAATGGTGCGCACGTGACTGACAGCCCAAGCCAAGCAAATCAGCAATCCACCGCGGAGGTGTCGAATGAAAACAAATAAGCGGATCCCAATGCTCGCCATCGCGCTGGTTATTGTGACAGTCGGTCTCGCGACCTCCTCTCAGGTTTTTGCTCAAACTGTCGCGACACAGTCCTCTTCGGAAAACCACGGAGCCACTCTCGCGCCATGGAGTGTGCAGGTAGATAAGGTTGACGCCAGCGATGTCAATCTTGAACCTGCATTCCAGATTGCCATCTATGAAAACCTTCTGGACGAACTGGGCAAGGCGAAGCGATTCAAACAGGTACTTCGCGACGGTGATCATAACGCCAGAGCCGTTGCGGACCTGCTGATCCTGAAGACAACCGTGCAGAAGTACACTCCCGGCAGCGAAACCCGACGCGCAGTGACCACCGTGAGCGGTGCGACAAAACTAACGGTCCGCAGCCAACTATGCAGAAGAGACGGAACGGTCGTCCTCGAACGAACCATCAGTGGCAATGTCCGATTTATGGGAAGTAACTTGCGGGCGACCCATAACCTGGCGCGCAATGTGGCCAAGGCCATCCAACAAACATCGTTGCCACAGCCCCAGACTCCGATACAGGGCGGCCAACTCTAAATGACCAAGACGCACTGTGCAGTTTCGAGGCTTGAAAGAAGGGAGAAGTGGACATGTCCAGCAAAGACATGACAGCGCCGAATACAAAACTCGCACTCTACCTGGCAGCCGTGACATTTGTTGCAATCACAATGTTTGCGGCTGAGGCAAAAGGACAGACCGAACAGGAGAACCAAGCGGAGCTTGCAGACCCGCTGGAGCCCGTGCGTCCGGGTGTTTCAAGCAGCCAACTCTTCGCCGAGTTGAATGCCCACAACGAGATGCGAAAGGCGAGCCTCCGTGACTACACGGCGCTCCGGACTTACCAGGTGATTGATCTGAAGGGGAAAGTCCGCGCCGAGGAAATCGGTCGGATGGAATTTCGCGCACCGGACCATAAGAGATTTGTTGTGACCTCCGAGGCCGGGTCCGGCCTCATTCGCCGGATGGCGCTGAATCCGCTCATCTCCAGCGAGATCGAAACCGCCGCCGGCAAAGAGCACCACGACAGCGCCATCTCTCCTGAAAACTATTCCCTGGACCTGCTCGGTGAACAGCAGGTTGGATCTCACCGTTGTTTTGTCGCACAGGCGAATCCGAAGCGGAATGACAAATATTTGTTCGAGGGGAAACTTTGGATTGACGTTGAAGATTACGCGGTGGTTCGGATCGAAGGGCATCCTGCCAAGAAATTGTCTTTCTGGATACAGCGAGCCGACTTCGTCCGCCAATATCAGAAGATTGATGGCTTCTGGCTTCCCCAAAAAGACCAGACATTCGTTCAGGTGCGAATGTATGGCAAAAAAGTTCTGACGATCGAACACCAGAATTATGTCGTGAATGCGGCCCCGCACAATGAAGGACCGGCGCTCACTCAAGAGGCTCGCGCACGGTCCGTCACGGGCGCGAATTAGCGCGGGCCACGATTCAACTCTGATCAATCGGTTGGGTTTGTACAACTTTGTGTGAGGGGTTTTCTGTGCTTCACAAATGTGTCAACCCTGCCTGCCGCGCGCAGTTCCTCTACTTGAGTCAAGGAAGGTTATTTGAAGTTGAAATCCGATACCTCGATAGTCCCTGGGGTGACGGTCAAGACAAGCTGGCCAATGGCAAAGCGCATGTCGAGCGGTGCTGGCTGTGCGATCAGTGCGCTGCTTGCATTGCTCTGCGGTTTGATCCACGACAGGGCCTGATCATACTGTCTTCGCTCGGGGACTCCGAAGGCGTCGGGACCGCGGGAATTATGCAATCAAGCACGCCAGCCACGGCCCGCATAGCCCGCGTTCTGCTCAGAGCGTTGGACATGGACTTGACCGGTCTGACCCGACGCAAGGCAGCGGGCAACATTGACTCGCAAAGGAGTGAGATAGCATGAGCGTTATGCTCCCGGTTGTGTACATGGCGCGGCATGGTAACACGGCATGGACTCTGTCCGGCCAGCATACCGGCCTTACTGACTTGCCTCTGACAGCAGATGGCGAGCGCAATGCCGTGCGGCTTGGAGAGCGACTGAAGAACATGAGATTCGCCAAGGTGTTTACCAGCCCTTTGCAGCGCGCGTCACGGACGTGCGAACTTTCTGGCTTTGGAGCCCGTGCCGAAACCGATCCCGATCTGGTGGAATGGGATTACGGACAATATGAAGGATTGACCTCGGCCGAGATTCTGCGCCTGAATCCTGACTGGCAGCTGTTCCGGGACGGCGCCCCGGGAGGCGAATCTCCCGAGCAAGTCGGAGAACGGGCGGATCGCGTTGTCCAGCGCATCCGTAACATTGCCGGCGACGTGCTGCTTTTTTCCAGTGGACACTTTATTCGCGTGTTGACTGCCCGCTGGCTGGCGCTTGGTGCGGGAACCGGCGGCAAGTATTTTCTCCTCAACCCGGCAAGCCTGAGCGCGCTGAGTTACGAACACAATCTCTCCCGGCCCGTGATCCGACTCTGGAATGACGATCATCACGTCGCGGCCTGACTGCTGAAACGCCGGCGATTTCTTCGGCGCCAGGCTGACCGCTCTTGTGGCATCTTTATTTGATCTTTCAGTGCTTCTTGCGGATCATTCTTGCAGGGGCCTGAAAGACAAAGCATTCTGGTCACGAGCCCCAGCCTCCAATATGAAAGATCAACTCGGGGAATGGTTTCTCGCCAAAGACGACCCGCCGTCGCTGGCTTCGGCTGCTCAAACCACGGTGGCGGTCATGGTGTCGTACCTGATCGGCCGTTTGTTTCGCTTGCCGGAAGCCTATTGGGCGCCGATTGCGACGCTGATCGTCCTTCAGTCAACACTGCAGGCTGCCCTGCCGGTTTTCGTTCGTTATTTCGCGGGAACGGCGGCTGGCGCAGCTCTCGGCGCAGTGATGGATACTTATTTGCGAGGAAACACGTGGGCATTCGGTCTCGCGGTTTTCACCATCGGACTGCTGTGCGCCGCGCTGCGGATCGATCGCAGTGCTTATCGATACGCAAGCATCACGCTCGCGATCGTACTCCTTCCTTCCCGATCCACCAGCGCCCGGTTAATTGCTTTTCACCGATTTTTCGAAGTATCCATCGGGCTCACCGTTGGTCTTGCGCTGGTCGCCCTTTGGCCGAGACTGGGACTGGTAGCCACAGCGAAGGGAATTCACGAAGCCGACAATTCAAAATGAAGTGATCTGCACGATGTGATTTGACGGTTGCTCATCTCGGCGTACTCGCCTTTAGCCCCGGATGATGAGATGGCGAGGGTGGCGCTATCAAAAGCGCAACCCGCACCGTGCCAGCAGGGGATGCGCTATGATAGTTGCCCGATTCGTGGGAATCGGCGAGCCAGCAGCTTTCGTTGTGAGCCAGCCATGACGCGAGAGAAGCCATTGCTATCGAGCATCCCGTCCGTAGTTCAACGCTATGGTCTGGCAATTTTGTCTTTTGCCATTGCTCTCGGACTGGCCCTCTTCATGGACCGCTTCCAGTTCCGAGTCGGATTCCCGGTCTTCATGTTTGCGATCGCCATAACCGTGTGGTATGCGGGCACATGGCCGGCCATTCTTGAGCTGGTACTCATAACGCTAGCTTTCGACTATTACTTTACGGAGCCACGCTACAGTTTCGACGTCACGTCGGCTGAAATTCCCTACCTGGTGTCGTTCATATTGTTTGCGGTACTAATCACCTGGTTCAGCGGTCTCCGCAAGCGTGTCGAGCACGAACTGCTGCAATCGCGCGACGAACTCCAGAGAGAAGTGACCCTACGCTCGCAGCAGGCCAGTCTGCTCAATCTCACCCACGACAGCATTTTCGTCCGCGATATGGGCGACGTTATCACCTACTGGAACCGTGGCGCCCAGGAGTTATACGGATGGACTCCCGAACAGGCAATCGGCAAACGCAGTGATGAACTTTTGCGGACTGTATTTCCCAAGCCTTTGAACGAGATTCACGCGGAGTTGCTCACCAGCGGCCGCTGGGAAGGCGAGGTCGAAAAGACGAAATCCGATGGAACGAGCGTGTTTGTAGCGACTCGATGGTCGGTGCAACGGGATGAAAACCAAAAACCGATCGCGATCCTGGAGAGCGAGAACGACATCACCGAACGCAAGCTCCGCGAAGACGAAATTCGCGGACTGAACCGGGAACTTGAGAAACGCTCGGCCGAGCTCCAATCCACCAACAAGGAGCTGGAAGCTTTCGCATATTCCATATCCCACGACTTACGCGCCCCGCTTCGCCATATGGTCGGTTATACCGAACTGCTGCAAAAGCATGCTTCGTCAATTGTGGACGATAAGGGCCGCCGATATATGATGATGATCCTTGAAGCGGCGAAACGGATGGGCAATCTGATTGATGACCTCCTGGCCTTTTCCCGAATCGGGCGCGCTGAGACCCGTGAAACCATGGTGAGCCTGGAACAACTGGTAAAAGAAGTTCAGAACGAAGTATGGCAGGAAACAGAAGGGCGCAATATGTGCTGGAAGATCGGACCACTGCCCGATCTGTACGGCGACCGGTCTATGTTGAAACTCGCTCTCGTGAATGTGATTTCCAACGCCGTCAAATTCACGCGCACGCGCCCGGCGCCGGAGATTGAGATTGGATACACCGACAAACGCAAGGACGGAGTCGTTGTGTTCATCAAGGACAACGGTGTCGGTTTTGACATGAGGTACGTCAACAAATTATTCGGCGTATTCCAGCGACTCCATCGAGCTGATGAATTTGAGGGGACTGGGATCGGACTGGCGACCGTTCAACGCATTGTTCATCGCCACGGCGGGCAAGTCTGGGCTGAGGGACAGGTGGGTGCCGGCGCAACTTTTTATCTTTCACTACCCAAACCGTAGGACGGGAGAACTATGACAGCTATAGGACGTATTTTACTAGTAGAGGACGACCCAAAAGATGTGGAGCTTACCATGACCGCACTGGAGGAATACAACCTCAGCAACGAAGTGGTGGTCGCCAGTGATGGGGAGGAGGCGCTGGACTATCTTTACTACCAGGGAAAATTCCAAAGGCGCAGTGCCGAGAATCCTGCGGTTCTGCTGCTCGATTTGAAGTTGCCAAAGGTTGACGGCCTGGAAGTGCTGCAGCGGATCAAGTCGGATGAGAAGTTGAAAATGATTCCCGTGGTTGTCCTCACGTCGTCACGCGAGGAACGGGACATGGTGGCGAGCTACAAGCTGGGCGTGAACGCCTACGTGGTGAAGCCGGTAGATTTCCATGAGTTTGTCAACGCCATCAAAGAACTCGGCGTTTTTTGGGCGATCATCAACGAGCCGCCGCCGGGAAGCGTAAAGAAGAGTTAGAGACTCGTAGTCATGCAAGTCGGATGGCCCGGCTAACGGTTGCAGGGCAGCAACACGCGAAAATTGATTGAATTGAACTCGGATACCCCATTGCGAATCCTTCATCTCGAAGACGACCCAAGGGACTCAGAGCTTGTTCATCTGACCCTGGCAAGCGAAGGCCTCACCTGCGACCTGACCCGCGTGGAAACTGAGGCTGACTTCCGTAAATGCCTTGGCCATGGTGGATTCGATCTGATCCTGGCGGACTACACTCTTCCGTCGTTTGACGGGATCTCCGCATTGAAGATTGCGATAGAAGCGTCTCCGGAAATACCATTCATCTTCGTGTCTGGAACTCTGGGCGAAGAAGTCGCCATCGAAGCACTCAAGCTGGGCGCAACAGATTATGTCTTTAAGGCGCGTCTGTCGAGAATCGTCCCTTCGGTTCATCGCGCCTTGCGAGAGGCGAAAGAACGGTCCCAACGCAAACTGGCCGAACAAACGCTGCGTCAAAGCGAAGCCTATCTGGCGGAAGCGCAGAGGCTGAGTCAAACCGGCAGCTGGGCCTGGAACCCTGCAACCGGCGATATCAGATACTGGTCTGAGGAGTGCTATCGAGTCCTGGGTTTCGACCCACTTGGACCGCCGCCGCGATTTGAAACATTCTTCCAGCGGGTTCATCCAGACGATCAGGTCGCGACCAGAGAAAATTTCGAAAAAGCGGTCAGCGACAAGTCGGACTTCGAACTCGACTACCGCCTCGTTCACCCTGCCAGAGGAATTCGGGACATCCACGCCGTGGGCCACGCAATTCTCAGCCAGTCCGGCGACCTGATTGAATTCGTAGGCACCGTGATCGATGTCACCGAGCGGAAGCGGGCAGAGGAAGAACTTCAGCAACTCGTTGATTTCGTCCCACAGATTATTGTGGTACTGGGACCCGATGGCACGTGGATCCACGCAAATCGCGTGGCCCGGGAATACACAGGTCTTACGCTCGAACAATATCGGTCGTCGGATCTAATCGGTCGGGTAATTCATCCGGACGACGCGAAGAGGATGCTGGAGGTACGCGAGCGCGGACTTTCCGCAAATGTCCCGTTTGAAGTCGAAGCAAGGTTGCTCGGGAAGGACCGTATCTACCGGTGGTTCCTGTTTCGTTACAACCCGTTGGTAGAAGAAGGATGTGTCAGACGATGGTATGCAAGCGCCACGGAAATTGAGTCGCGTAAAAAGGAAGAAGAACAAGTTCGAAAGGAAAATGTGCGCCTCGAGGAGCGAACTCGAATCGCCCAGGAACTCCACGACACCCTTCTGCAAACCTTCTTGAGTGCCTCGATGCAGCTCAGCGTGGCCCTGGATGGCGTACCTGCGGATTCGCACGTCAAACCACGGTTAGATCGAATTCTTAAGATCATGAATCAAGGGATTGAGGAGGGCCGGAACACTATTCAGAGCCTCCGCTCCTCTGACTACAGAACATTGGACCTGGCTCTGGCCCTATCCAACGTTCAGCAGGAACTCGCGGTTCAACCCGGCATTGACTTTCGTGTCACCGTAGCCGGCCGGCAGCAACCCCTGCTGCCACCCATCCAGAAAGAGATTTACCGAATTGGCAGGGAGGCTCTAGTCAACGCGTTTCGTCATTCCCGTGCCAAGTGCGTTGAGTTTGAGCTCGACTATGCCGACAGTGACCTGCGCATGCGGATTCGCGACGACGGGTGTGGAATCGATCCCCACGTACTCCATGCCGGGCGTGATGGACACTGGGGTCTGGCAGGAATGCGTGAGCGGGCGACGAAAATCGGCGGACTGCTCAAGATCTCCAGTCATGCGAGCGTGGGGACGGAAGTCCAACTCATCATCCCAAGCGACGTTGCCTTCCAACTTGCACCTCGCTGACCATCGCACCGTTAGACGCCACTTCCCTGCCAGATCACTGCGGCCGGCACGGAATGCCCAGCTTCCGAATCCGGTATGCCAGAGTGGTCCGTTTCATCCCGAGCCGAACAGCAGCGCCCTTAGGTCCCCCCGTCACCCAGTTCGATTCTCGCAGGGCGCGCATTACATGTTCACGTTCCATCTCTTCCAGGGTACTTAGGTTTGTGTGCGACCGAGGGGCCGTTTCCTGTTTCAGTTCCTCAAGCGGAGCTCGAAGGCTGTTTCCCGGCGAGAGAATCACCGCTCGCTCAACGAAGTTCTGCAACTCCCGCACATTTCCCGGCCAGGAATAGTTCGTGAGTACTTCCATGGTTCGGGCCGGAATCGTTTCGATCAGCCGATTCATTCGGCGCGCATACTTGTCGACGAAATGGCGGACGATCAGTGGTATGTCTTCGCGGCGGTCCCTCAACGGAGGAACAGCCACTGGGAACACATGTAGCCTGTAATACAAGTCACTTCGGAACGTTCCCTCTTCGACCATCTGCTTCAGGTCGCGGTGAGTCGCCGCGATTACTCGCACGTCCACTTGCTGCGTGCGGGTGCTGCCCAGCCGCTCAAATTCATGTTCCTGTAGGACGCGCAGTAGTTTCGATTGCAACTCGAGCGGAATATCGCCGACTTCATCCAGGAAAATCGTTCCCTTATCCGCTACTTCAAAGCGCCCGGGTTTTCGCATGACGGCGCCGGTGAACGCGCCCTTCTCGTGTCCGAACAGCTCGCTCTCCAGCAGCCCGGATGGAATCGCGGCACAATTCACCTTAACGAACGGCCGATCACGCCGGGGGCTTCGATTGTGAATGGCCTGGGCAATGAGTTCTTTCCCGGTCCCCGTTTCTCCCTGAATCAAAACTCCGGAGTCCGTCGGCGCCACTACTTCTACCTGCCGCAATGTGCGTTGGAGTGCCGGGCTGCGGCCCACGATCCCTTCAAACATCGCCCCGCTACTCAACTCACCTTCAGGGTAAGACTCGTCGTTGCCAGTCTGACTCTTCAGTTTCTGCAACTCTGCATGAAGAAGATTGTTCGCCAGGCCCAGCGCCACCTGGTCCGCTGCCAGCAACAGTAACCGAATGTCTTGATCGGAGTAGCTGCGTGGCCGCACACTGGCGAGGCTGAGCACCCCGAGGCAGCCGTGAGGCGTGTGGAGCGGAAGCCGGCAAAGTGATCGATACCCAACACTGGCCGCCTTCTGTGCCTCGTTCCGCACCGCCAATCGATCACTTTGTACCCAGTCCGCAATCCAAAGCGGCTTCTGCTCCTGGTAGACCGACCACAACGTGCTCTCCTCGATGGCACCATCCGGGCTTGAGAGTTGCTCGGTACCGAATGAGCTCCAGGTGATGCCATCGTCGCTCTCATCGTCGCTCCTGTTGAAGAAGACGATGTTCGCGAAATCGATTGCCAACAATGGCCGCAAGAGTGCTACGAGGCTCCGGGCGAGCACTTCGGGCGACATCGACATGGCTGAGCGCGAGAGGTCCGACAGTCCCGCGTAGCGTGCCGCCAAAACCTCCGGCGTTGTCGGAGGCTGCTCGAACAACTGCGAGGACAGTTTGCCGAGAAACGGCGGCTGCGGGGTCAGGGCAAATTCTACGGCGCTCATGGGCTAACTCCTTTGTTCTACGCCTCGATGATGAACTCGAAGCAATTCACGAACAACCCTAGATGGAGGTCTTTTTTGCTGACATCATGAAGTGACCATGCGATACCACTTTTGAGGAAGAACGCGGTAACGCTGTCTTGTCGATCAGCCGCCTCTAGTCGCAATCTTCATCGCTGCACCGTCTCGAACATGACTTGAAAGTCTGCCAAGACTTCGACACATGCCAAGTAGTACGCCCTGAAACCATCTCAGCAATCGCGCCACGGAGTCTGCGCGTCAATGGATTCAATCCACAGTTTTCTCAATAGCTTGAGCTAACTCGATCTGACGGATCGACCGTTTGGGCACAGCGGTGCACTGTCCTTCGACGGAAAGGAGCTCAGCCATGCGGAAGATTCCACTGATTGTTTTCTCGACTCTGATGCTCCTCGTCCCTTCCTTCCCACAAGACAGCACCGCCCCACCAGGATCCATTCGCGGTGAGGTCGTCACCAGAAATCAAAACGGAGAACCTGCCGTTTTGCCGCACGCACACATCGTCCTTCGCGGGCCCGTGAACAAAGAAGCCCAATCGGACGCCAAAGGAGCATTCGCGTTTGATGGCCTTCCCTCAGGAATGTACGACATCGAAGCGAGTGCTCCTGGTTTGAACGCGACGTTAGCGGTAGAAGTGAAGCCGGGCACGGCCGCAGTCGTACCGATCGATCTGAGCATCGCCACGGTTACGAGCTCGGTGACCGTCACGACGAGCGAACCTCCTCCGATTGAAGAGTCTGCTCAAAAAAACACGATTACCCAATCGACTGTGGAGCAAGCTCCCAATCACAACGAGAGAATCGAAAGCCTTCTTCCTCTCGTGCCTGGAGTTGTCCGGGGGCCGGACGGGCGCATCAACATGAAAGGCGCCCAAGCCACCCAGGCGGGCTGGCTGGTAAATTCCGCGAACGTCACCGACCCGGCGACGGGAGGGCAGGCTATTAATCTGCCGATCGATGTAGTTTCGTCGGTCCAGGTTATTTCCAATCCTTACGATCCGGAGTACGGAAAATTTACCGGCGCTGTATCCAGCGTCGAAACTCGCACCAGCAACCTGAACAAGTTTCATTTCTCTTTGCAGAACATCATCCCGCGTGCCCGGAACCGCGAGGGGCACATCGTTGGCATTGAAGCGTTCACTCCGCGTGTAACTCTGACTGGGCCGATCGTGAAAGACAGGCTGGCGTTCACGCAGTCCTTTGAATACCGGTTCGTCCGCACGCCGGTCGAGAGCCTGCCACAGCTTCAGCGCGACACGAAGCTGGAGAGCTTCGACTCATTCAGTCAACTCGACCTGAAGATCAACGAAAAGCAAACGGCCACCTTCTCCGTCGCCGTGTTCCCCGAGAAGCTCGATTACTTCGGACTCAACACGTTTGAGCCGCAACCGTCGACGCCCGACTTACATCGGCGTGGCTATCAGTTTTCGACACAGCATCGTTACGTGACGGATTCGGGCGGTCTGCTGAGTTCGCAGGTGAGCTATGAGCGGTTTGACGCGGACCTGTTTCCGAATAGTGCGGATCCCTATCGCCTGCTGGTGGAAACAACCGAAGGCGGATTCTTCAACCGGCAAGATCGCGACAGCCACCGCGTGCAGTGGCAGGAGATTTACCAGGCGAGTCCAAAGCATTGGTATGGCGAGCATCAACTCAAGTTCGGCTTCGACCTCTCACATAGTTCGTTCGATGGCAGGCAGCAGTTCTCGCCGGTCGACATCGTCGGCGTTAACGGCTTGACACTGGAGCGAATCGAGTTTGGCAATGCCACCAGGTTCGAAGTGCACCAGAACGAATTCGCCTGGTTCGTCGGCGATCAGTGGAGGCTGGGGCCTCGCCTGACACTCGATCTCGGTCTGCGTTTCGATCGCGACTCGGTTTCCGACTCCACTGAAGCCGCGCCGCGAGCCGGTTTGACTCTGGCATTGACGAGTGATCGCAAGACGGTGCTCAAAGCGGGCGCCGGACTGTTTTACGACCGCGTACCGTTGAACGTGCCCGCCTTCCCCAGCTTTCCGGATCGCACGATTCTGGCGTTCGATGCGGCCGGCCAATTGGTTTCGTCGACGCCGTATACCAACGTCATCGGCGGGCGAATTCGAAACCCGCGGAGCGAAGCGTGGAACGTTGAGCTCGACCGGCAGGTTCTTGAGAAGCTTCTGATCCGGGTTGCCTACCAGCAGCGCAACACCGTCCGCGACATCGTACTCACGCCGGAAGCAACTCCCGATGGCAACCTTTTGTCCGCGGCCAGCCGGGGCCGCGATTTTTACCGGGAGTTCCAGATCACCGCCCGCTACCAGATTCGCCGGCAGACGCTAAACGCTTCTTATGTACGGTCGAAGGCCACGGGTGATCTCAACGACTTCAACCAATTCTTCGGCAACAATCCGCAGGCGGTGATCCAACCGAACTCGCGCGGCCCGCTGCCTTTCGACGCGCCCACTCGCTTTTTGGCGTGGGGCGAGTTCACCGCGCCATGGAGCTTGACGGTGATGCCGGTACTTGACATTCACACCGGTTTTCCCTACTCCACCGTGAACGAACTGCGCGAGTTTATTGGTCCTCGGAACGAGCAGCGGTTTCGGCAATTCGATTCGTTTGATCTGCAGGTAATCAGGGAATTCAGGCTTCCCTTCCGTGGCAAGGAACGCAGCATAAAAGTCGGATTCAGCGTGTTCAACCTGTTCGATCATTTCAACCCGCGAGACGTGCAAAACGACCTGGACAGCCAGCGTTTCGGGGACTTCTTTAACGGTCCTCCGCGCACGTTCCGAGGCAAATTTGTTTTCGGATTCTAGTCAGGGGGGAAGAGGTAGTCACTCAAGAAGGTGGACTATGAAAAGAGTAGATCAATGTCTTATTCTCGCCGCCGGTAACGGGACTCGCATCCGGTCGGTGTCAGCAGGGCTCCCCAAGCCACTCGTTGACTTTCACGGCAAGCCCATCCTCGAGCACGTGATTCGCAGAGCCAGTCAGGCTGGCATCGAAAAGTTTGTGATCGTCGTGGGCTATCGCTCCGACTTGATTCGAAACTGGTTCGATGGCCGCTCGCTGGGAGTGTCCGTGAGCTTTGTGGAGAATCGGGATTATCACAAGTCAAACGGCATCTCCGCGCTGAAGGCCAAAGACGAGATACGCGAAAATTTCCTGCTGCTGATGGCCGACCATCTCTTCGAACCGGAGACGGCACAAACACTTCTGCAACAACCGCTCGGGCCGGAGGAAGTCATCCTCGCCGTGGATCCCAACATCGATCGCATTTTCGACCTGGACGACGCCACCAAGGTTAGGCGCGACGGCGACCGCATCGTAGATATCGGAAAGGAAATCGTACGCTACGACGCGCTCGATACCGGGATGTTCCTGTGCAGCCCGGCCCTTTTTGGCCGGCTCGAAGCGGCAACCAAAGATGGAAACTGTTCCCTCTCCGACGGCATGCGGCAACTGGCGACGGAGCGACGCCTGAGGGCCCTGGAAATCGGCGAGGCGCAGTGGCAGGACGTGGATACCCCGCAAGCGCTCGCTCATGCCGAAGGTGTATTTCACGCTTTCGTCGACCATGAGGCAGCCAGGAACGCAGCTAGTGCTTAAGCCCGCGGCAAAGGCGCGGTTGCCTCTCCGCGTGCTCGCGGGACTCATCGGCATTTGTCTGTTCGCCTACTTAGTCCACCGGGCCGGGCCCACGCAACTCCTCCAGAGCATGACCACTCTTGGGTGGGGAGTGATTCTGGTGATCGCCTGGGGCGCGGTCGCTCACCTCACGAAAACGTGGGCGTGGCGACTGACTCTACTTGAAGAGAAACACCAGGTTTCATTCGCGCGGATGTTTGGCCTGCGACTCGCCTCCGAAGCCGCGGGCCAAGTCGGCGGACTCGGGCAACTGTTCGGTGAAGGCTTGCGAGTCTCCATGCTGGGGCCGGGAATGTCTCTTGCCAGTGGGATCGCGTCGGTGACCATTGACCGGGCATTTTTTGTTTTGAGCGCAGCTGTGGTGAGCATTGTCGGCCTGCTGGCAGTGCTGATCGTGTTGCCCTTGCCCCATGCCCTGGTGGCCTACGCAACCGTGTTGGCGTTGATTCTTCTCGGTGTGGTTCTTCTGACTGTGGTCGCTGTCAAGAAACGCTGGCCCGTGCTTTCGCGGACAGCACAGATCGTAAGCCGCATTCCTCACTTCCGTGGTTGGATCGAGCGTGAGCGTTCGCTGATCCTCTCGGTCGAAAACAATCTGCTCGACTTCTACCACCGCACTCCCAGCTCGTTCTGGGCCAGCTTCGCGCTCAACCTGGCGTGCCACGTCGCGGCGGTGATCGAAGTGTATTTAATCCTCTGGCTTCTGGGCGCCAAAGTCAGCCTGTTCGGAGCGCTCGCCATTGAGGCGCTGACCAAACTGGTCAACATCGCTGGCACATTCAATCCGGGAAACATCGGAACCTACGAGGGCGGGAACATGCTGATCGTGAAAATGTTCGGCCTCACGGGAGCCACCGGACTAGCTCTGGCATTCGTTCGACGTTTGCGCGCCATATTCTGGGCCGGAGTGGGCAGCCTCTGCCTGATCGTGTTGGCCAAGACCCAAAAGGAAAAGACTCTTATCGAAAGTGGTGCGGACGTAAGGCAAATCGGGCCTGAAACGATTTCACCAACGGAGTTTCCCATGAAGAACGAGTCGACGACCCCGTCTCACATCGCGGTTGTTCTCGCCAATCACCCGGGCGCTACTGGCTTCGGCTCACCATCGCTACGAGTTGGCGCTCTTCCGGTGCTGCTGCGAAGCATCCTCGGCGCGCACAAGGCGGGCGCGGCACGAATCATCGTAGTTGTCGATCGCGCAAAAGGACCGTGGATACAGCACGAGTTGGTGCGAACCGGCCGTCTGCCTCGCAATGTCGAGTGGTGCGATTTCACGCCCGAGGAAACTTCGCTTCCGTCCCTGCTCGGGCAGGTCGCTTCCGAAGGACAAACACACGGTCATCTGGTGCTGATCGCCGGGGACCGCGTCTATCATCCCTTGCTACATCGGCGCGCCGGTGAATGGGATCGGCGAGGCACCGCTCTGGCGCTGGTCACCGGCCGGGAACTGGTCGGCATCTGTTCGATCCTTCGTGAAACTGCGATCGATCTTGCGCACCGTTGTCCCGCAAATGCCAGTTCCATCGAGGAAGTACTGGTCTGGCTCACATTGACTCATTCCGTAGTGAGCGAAACCGTCCCCGAAGATAAGTGGCAATGCGTTCGCAGCGAGATCCAACGCCGGTCGGCAGAGGAGAAGCTCGACGGCTGGCTGGTGAAACCCACAGACGGGATTTTTGCGAGAGCGAACCGCAGAATTTCAATCCCGATCAGCCGCCGACTCATCCCCTACCCGATCACCCCAAACATGGTCAGCTTGTTTACGCTCGGAGTCAGCTTCGCCGCCGGCGTTTTTTTCGCGCTCGGCGGCTACTGGAGTGTGTTGACGGGCGCGGCCCTGGGCTGGTTTTCCAGCGTCCTCGATGGATGCGACGGCGAGGTCGCCCGTCTGAAACTTCAGGAGTCCGCGTTCGGCTGTTGGTTAGAGACGATGTGCGACAACCTTTACTACCTGTTTATCTTTGCCGGCCTGACGATCGGGCTCGTGCGAAGTACAGGCAACCGAAGCTATCTGGTTTGGGGCGCCTTCCTGGTTTTCGGCGCGATCGCCAGTTTCCTTACTACCGGACTGCAGCGTCGTCAGTTGGCCAGTGCACAGCCGGAACAGTACTTAAAAATATGGCACAAGGAAGCCGACAGCCGCAGTTCGAACCCCTTTCTGTATCTGGGCCGGCATACGGAGTTCATCATCCGGCGCTGCTTCCTGCCGTATGTCTTCCTGTTCTTCGCCCTCTTCAACATTACAAACTGGCTCCTGATCGGAGCGACGGTCGGCGCGAACATAGTTTGGATCATTGCCCTTTATTCATACCTAACTTTTGCTCCGGCCCGAACAGCGACAGTGCCGAGCCCGGCGGTTTGACAGCCTGCGAAAAAGCTCTGTGCGCCCCTGCTTTTCGGGAAGCTCGCGAGTTTACTCGTGCCGGAAAGATTCTGGAATCGTAGGCCGGAAATGCAGAGTCCCCACTGGAGCGGCTACAGTTTAATGGTGGCCATGCAGGAAATCGTAACCGGCAATTTCGCGCCGTTCCGCTGGGTGATGTGGCCGCCCAGTTCGCTGCGCGTTGTCGATTGGAATATAAACCGCGGGTTCCAGCTACCGGCCATCATCGACTATCTCGCCGCGGCCAATGCCGACATTCTTATCCTGCAGGAAGCCGATCTCAATGCGCGCCGAACGCATCGTCTGAACATTGCGGAAGAGATCGCCCGGAAGCTAGAGATGAACTATGTGTTCGGACGCGAGTTTCAGGAACTTGCGCAGGGATCCGACGCTTCTCCCGCCTACCACGGACAAGCTACGCTCTCCAGGTGGCCGATCTCGAATCCTCGCCTGATCCGCTTCTCGCGACAATCTCATTTTTGGCAGCCGCGCTGGTATTTGCCGCGTATGGAGCCCTTCCAGGAGAGGCTGGGAGGAAGAATCGCGCTGGTCGCCGAGATCGATGTCAACGGCAGCAAACTTCTTACCTATAACCTGCACCTCGAGAGCCGCGGAAGCGACGACCTGCGCCTTTCGCAAATCGAGGAGGTGCTATCGGACACCGCTCGCCAGGATCCCGAATGTCCCGTTATTGTTACAGGCGACTTCAACCTGGACGCGTCCAAAGATTCGGCGGCTCTGGCGTTCTCAAAAGTTGGATTTCAGAATGCGGTCGCGGTCCCGCCCACACCGACCACGCCCTCGCGAGGCCTATTTGAGCCAGGACGCCGGATTGACTGGGCATTCATTCGCGGACCTATACGAGCCGGCTCTGGCCGCGTAAACAGTCAGGTAAAAGCTTCCGACCACTATCCAATTTCGTTCACTTTGAGTGCGTCAAGTGGTTGATCGCCCAACAAAGTACTGTGCTCACGATGGAAGGCATCGCCATCGATAAAACCCCACCCACAGCAGAATCTGCACAAACGTGCTGTGAATCGAATCAGGAGCACAGCGGAATACCAGGGGCTTAGATACTTCATCCCGCGCTCAATACAGGCTCTAGCGCAGTGCATGAGGATGGCCATTCCGCCGCACTGGAGCCAGAGCGTCAGTGACGAGAACGGCTGCGGCTGTGTGCTTGGCGAGCAAAGCCCCTCGACTTCTTAGGAGCATTCCCAGTTCCAAAGAAGTACGGCGGCCTGACTGGAAGTGACATCCTGTGCAAAGAGGCTCGCCAGGTGTCGGTCGTACCCGCGGCCGCGTGCTCACCAATCAAACTCGCAACGATCACATCGTCATCTGCCAGACTGTTGTCTCGGAATTCCGGACTCTTTCCCTCGGCGAGCATCCGGTGCAGCATACATCGGCTCCTAACTGCTTGTTCTGTCGTGATCTGCATGGCGTCGATCCGTTCTGCCCTGGCTGGTACCCTGCATGCATCGTGCAAGCAGTGGATTCCCAAAGGGGCTCCAAGGATCAGCTCGAGCTCAGGAATCCACCGATCCAGGAGGATGAATGAAAAAAGACATCGTACTGCTACTGATCCCGGGAATCGTCGTGCTAGCCCTCTCCACCAACTTTCGGTTGGCCGCCCAGGAATCCAGCTCGCGATCGGTTAAGCAACTGAAATCTTCTGACAGGCCGGCAGTTTATGACGACTCACAACCCGCGTCGGGTCAAGACTTCGACTTATTGAGAAAGGATCTGCGTTCGCAGAAAAAACAGATCGTCGCGGCCAACATGGATTTCACCGATGCCGAGGCAGAAAAGTTCTGGCCCGTTTACGACCGCTATGCCGCCGACCTGGCGAAGATCTACGACACCAAGGTTTCGCTTGTCGAAGAATATCTCGACAGCTACAAGACCATGACCGGTGACGAGGCGGAGAGTTATATCCACCGCCGCGCCGCGGTTGAAGAACAAGTGATGCAACTGCGACTCAAATATGTGCCGGAATTTCGTAAAGCACTCTCAGGCCGACAGGCAGCGATGTTTTTTCAGATCGACTGGCGACTTGATCTCATGATCAACCTGCAGTTGGCGCAATTGCCGCTCATCGAACCTTAGCCCGCTTGGCAAATTGAGTATCGGACTTTCGTGGGTTCTGTGTTACGTTTCACATCCTGCGGTTGCAGATCAGTCCCAAGGCATCAATCGGAGGGAATCCAATGGCAGTCAGAATGGCCATCATTTACTACAGCGCGACTGGCACAACGTACCAATTGGCACGCGCGGTGGAACAGGGCGCCAGCGAAGCGGGAGCCGAGGTGCGTTTCCGCAAAGTGCGCGAACTTGCTCCGGACGAAACCATCGCATCGAATCAGGGCTGGGCCGCGCACAAACTAGAGTCACAGCACGTCGCGGAGGCGACCAACGACGATCTCGCCTGGGCCGACGCGATTATCTTTGGCACGCCGACCCGTTACGGCCTTCCGACCGCACAACTGAAACAGTTCCTTGACGCCACCGGCAAACTCTGGGCGCAGGGAGCATTGCTTAACAAGATCTGCTCCTCGTTCACCAGTTCGGGTACGGCGCACGGTGGGCAGGAGACAACCATCGTGAATCTCAACACGACGTTCTATCACTGGGGCGCGATCATTGTTGGGCCGGGTTATGCCGACCCCATTCAATTCAAAGCCGGAAATCCCTATGGCGCATCGTTTACAAGCAATAACGGTGCCCTCAAGCCGGACGAGACAGCACTCGGAGCAGCACGTTTTCAAGGCCGCCGCGTCGCGGAGTTGACTGCCCACTTTGTCGCTGGACGCGCGACGACATAGCTGCCGGCGATTTCTGCGAAGTTCGATCCCCGGGTCGACCTCGCCCGCGGTAGTCGAAGGTGAATGAGGTAATGCCAATGCACCCATACCTCAAAAGAGTCATATAAAATTCCTTCGTTCTCGTGATGTGATTCGTCTCTTGATGCGGCATACTGCAGAGAGGAAATTCTGAAGGCTTCAAAGAAGATGGAAGCCGGTAGTACGCGGCGCACTCTGCGCGAAAAATGGAGAACCAGGCCCCGCAAGACACCCCGAAGAAGAGAGCAATCAACGCATATGCGGCCCACGACAACTGCGAGAACACAGAGCCGGCTTCGAATATTCCCGGTCTTGTTTTGGTCTGTGGCGGCGGCTGCCGCCGAACCTCCCTCCCGGGGCCTCACGAACATCTTCGCGCCTGAGACTACGCCCGCCAAGTCGATTTTTGGTCTGTCTGTATTTGTTCTCACCATCACAGGGATCATCTTCATCGTTGTCTTTACCTTGCTGGCCTATTCCGTCGTGAAGTTTCGCCGCACCGCGGTGAATGCAGATCGCGAACCAGCCCAGGTGTATGGCAGCACCCAGATTGAACTCGCCTGGACCATTATTCCAGTACTGATCGTGGTGGTTCTGTTCCTCGCGACGGCGCGGGTGATCCACGCGATCCAGGATGCTCCGATGCCCGCAACCGCTGTTGAAGTCACGGCTATCGGGCACCAATACTGGTGGGAATTTCGTTATCCCAAGCTCGGGATCGTTACAGCAAATGAGTTACACATTCCGGTCAGCGATCCGGCCCATCCCACCCCGACGTTTTTGAAGTTACTTTCCGCCGACACCGATCACAGTTTCTGGGTGCCCCAACTCGCGGGCAAAACGGATCTGATCCCAAACCATCCGAACAGTATGTGGATGGACCCCCCTCGTGCCGGACTGTTTCTCGGTCAATGTGCTCAGTACTGCGGGACGCAACACGCCAAGATGCTACTGCGCGTGTCAGTGGACACTCCCGAAGATTTTGCGATGTGGGTCCGCGCGCAGCAACAGCTTGCGGTGCAGGACGAAGAAGCGCTTGCCGGCAAGCGTGTTTTCGAAACCACTGCCTGCATCAACTGTCACACGATCAGCGGCACCGTCGCCAACGGCCGCTTCGGTCCGGACCTGACGCACCTGATGAGTCGCGCCACGATTGCATCGGGCGCGGCCCCGAACACAAATGAAAAACTGCGCCTGTGGATCAAGAACCCGGATGCCATCAAGCCCGGGTCGCTGATGCCGGCCATGCAATTAGGCGATGCCGATCTGGACGCGGTCGTGCATTACATGGAGACTCTGCGCTAGCGGATAAATTGGAGACCAACTATGTCGTCGAATGCGATGGCCATACCAAACATGCGAGTCGAGGGCCGCACCTGGCTCGAATCGCTCCATGAGTGGGTGGTCACGGTCGATCACAAGCGGCTGGGCATCCTGTACGTCGTCTTTGCGCTGTTCTTTCTCGTCATCGGCGGGATTGAAGCGCTCATCATCCGCATTCAGTTGATGTTCGCCCACAACGATTTCGTTTCGCCGCAAGTGTTCAATCGCATGTTCACGATGCACGGGACGACCATGATTTTCTTCGTGGCGATGCCAGTGCTGTTCGGATTTGCGAATTACCTGGTTCCATTGATGATCGGCGCACGCGATATGGCGTTCCCGCGCCTGAATGCGTTCAGTTTCTGGCTCACGGCGTTTGGCGGATTCCTGCTCTACTTCAGCTTTCTCGGTGGAAACGGACTGTACGGCGCCGGCAACGCGCCAGACGTGGGGTGGTGGGCATACGCCCCCCTTGGTGCAAGAGCATTTTCGCCGGGACACAGCTCTGACTACTGGACGATTGCTCTGCTGGTTTCAGGATTTGGCAGCATCGGTACGGCCATTAACATCATCGCGACCGTGATCAGCATGAGGTGCCCCGGGATGAAGCTCTCCCGTATGCCGCTGTTTGCGTGGCTCAGCATGGTGATGTCAGCCATGGTTCTGATCGCCATTACTCCGCTTTCCGCCGCCCAGATCATGTTGCTCGTGGATCGCTATCTGGGAGGCCATTTCTTCGACACGCAGGCGGGCGGATCAGCCGTTCTTTGGATGCACTTCTTCTGGATATTCGGACATCCAGAGGTGTACATCCTGATCATTCCCTGCTTTGCTTTCATTTCGGAGATTGTTCCGGTATTTTCCCGAAAGCCGATATTCGGATATCCGGTTATGGTCGGGGCGACGGTTTGCATCGCCTTCGTCAGCATGAGCGTGTGGGCGCACCATATGTTCACCATCGGAATGAGTTCTTATGCCAATAGTTTTTTCACGATCTCGTCGATGCTAGTCGGCGTCCCGACGGGAATCAAAATCTTCAACTGGCTGGGCACGATGTGGGGCGGAAAGATCCAGTTCAAGACAGCGATGCTGTTCTGCATCGGGTTCCTGTTTCAATTCCTGATCGCCGGACTGACCGGCATCATGCTTGCCTCTGCGCCCTTCGATTGGCAGCTGAGTCTCTCCTACTTCGTGGTCGCTCACTTTCACTATGTGATCGTCGGGGGGATTCTGTTCGCGCTGTTTGGTGCCTTTTATTACTGGTACCCGAAAGTTACGGGAAGAATGCTGAACGAAACTTTGGGCAAATGGCATTTCTGGCTGTTCGTAATCGGCTTCCACATGACATTCGATGTGATGCACTTTCCTGGACTGCTCGGCATGCCGCGCCGTATCTACACCTACGAACCGGGCCGTGGCTGGGACGCGATGAACTTCATCATCACAATCGGGGCGTTTATTCAGGCGGTCGCCGTGTTGATTTTCGTATACGACCTCATCATTTCTTACTGGAAAGGTGAGAAAGCCGGTAACGATCCGTGGGATGCCTGGACTCTCGAATGGTCCACGACTTCTCCGCCGCCTGCATACAACTTCGCAACCATCCCGGCGGTCGCGAGCCGGCGTCCGCTGTGGGATTTGAAGCATCCGGAAGATCCGGATAGCCGCTATGAGTAAAGTCGCTATGAATAAAGGACGAGAACAATGAGCGCCATCACAACGTCGTTCCCCGAAACGCCGCGAATATGGACTCTTCCCGATCGCGGCAAGGTCGCGATGGCTTGTCTCATCATTGCCGAGTCGGCGATCTTTACGATTTTTGTAGTGGCCTATCTTTTCTATGTGGGCAAGAGCCTCAGCGGGCCAACTCCAGCGGAAGTTTTGGAGACGCCGATTTTCTTCACGATCTGTCTGTTGTCAAGCAGCCTCACCATTCACTTTGCGGCGAAGTCTCTGGAGCGCGGGAAGCAAAGCGCGTTCTTAGTCTTGTGGGTGCTCACCATTGTGCTGGGCGGACTCTTTATGTTCGGCACCGCGCACGAATGGCACCGTTTGATTTACGAACGCGACTTCACGATTTCCACCAATCTTTTTGGGACGACTTACTACTCGCTGGTCGGCCTGCACGCCTTTCACGTCACCGTGGGTCTGATCATGTTGATCCCCGTGGCCGTGTTTGGCTTTGCGGGTCGAGTACGCGCAGAACAGTCTCGACGCGTCGATGTTCTTTCTATGTACTGGCATTTTGTGGACGCCGTGTGGGTCGTGGTTTTCACCGTGGTTTACGTTCTGGGGCGCTAAGGAGAGAAATGGCAACGCTATCATCCGCCGAACCGATGGCCACCCAGCAGCCCCGCGAACTCGAAGTGCCCGCACCGACAGCGTGGCCTTTCGTCTTGGCTTTTGGATCCGTCTTGTTGTTCGCGGGCCTGGTAACGTATGCGCCAGTGAGCGTTCTCGGTGCCGTTCTTGCGGTTGCCGGTTGTGTAGGTTGGTTTCGGGAAGTATTGCCCCACGAGCACGAAGTAGTCGTTCCGGTTGTGGTGGAAGAATTTCGCCCGACCACCCTGCGCCGCGTGGTCGAGCGAGTTCCAATTGCAGCCGATCAGGTACGCGCATGGCTCCCCGTCGAAACGTATCCAGTATCGGCGGGCGTGAAGGGAGGTCTGGCGGGAAGTGTGGCGATGGCCGTAGTGGCCTGCACCTACGGACTGCTGAAAGTCGGGAGCATCTGGTATCCGATCAATCTCATGGCAGCGGTCATCCATGCCCAATCACTGAAAATGGGACCCGGCCAGTTGAATTCGTTTCATGCGGACAGCCTGGCAATTGCTACGTTTCTGCACATCCTCGTGTCCACGCTCGTCGGATTGCTCTATGGTGCCATGCTTCCCATGTTCCCTCGGCGACCTATCGTACTCGGTGGACTGATTGCTCCAGTCCTGTGGTCGGGGCTGGTGTACACGATGCTGGGCCTGCTGAATCCACTGCTGGCGAGCCACATCAACTGGTACTGGTTTGTGGCGTCGCAGGTGGCGTTCGGCATTGTCGCCGGCTTAATCGTAGTGCGGCAGTCGCGCATGCTGACCGCAGAGAACGTGCCGTTCGCGATGCGCGCCGGAGTCGAAGCTCCTGGAATCATTTCACCCAGAGGCGGAGAGAAACACCCATGAGCATCGCTCGACATCTAGGTGCATGCGCGGCGCTGGGCTTGGTGTTTCTTGCCGGTTGCAGTTCTCCGCTCGGCCAGCCACGCAAAAATTCGGAGGTCCTGGCGCCGAATGAAGTTCTGGAATTCCGCACCCTGTACGCGGACAACTGCTCGGGCTGCCATGGATCGGAAGGAAGAGGAGGAGCTGCCATCGCGCTCGCCGATCCGGTGTATCTGGCTATCGTTGACAAAGATGCGATGCACAAAGTCATCGCCAACGGCGTACGCGGAACCTCGATGCCTGCCTTCGCCCAAAGCGCCGGCGGAATGCTCACGGACAAGCAGATCGCCGTGATCACGAGCGAAATCCGATCGCGCTGGATCAAGCCGGGAATTCTCGATGGATCGAACCCACCTTCTTATTTGGCGAAATCCGTAGGCAATGCGCAGCAGGGAGAAGCCGTATACAAAACATACTGCGAATCGTGTCACGGCCCGTCCGGCCAAGGCGGGAAAAAAGGCAGCGCGATCACGAACGATTCTTTCCTGGCGCTGGTCAGCGATCAGGGGCTGCGCACGATTGTTATCGCTGGGCGTTCTGAGCTGGGTGCGCCCGACTGGCGGGGCAATGTGTCCGGCAAGCCGATGTCAGATCAGGAAATCACGGACGTTGTTGCCTGGCTGGCCTCGCGTCGCGTGCAAAGCCCAGGGCAACCCTATTCCGCTTCGAATGGCGCGCAGCATTAGGAGTCCGACAATGTCGAATGACACTACTCTTACCCGACGTGGATTCTTCACGAAGCTAGGGATCATGTTCAACGGATTGGTGGCGACCGCCCTGGCCGTTCCGGTCGTAGGATTCCTTCTCTCCTCGGTCACGCGCGGACGCGGAAGCGCCTACCTTTCCTGGGTGCCGCTCGGCCCGGTCGATCAATTTCCAGAGGGCGAGACTCGGCTGGCTACGTTTCGGAATCCTTACGTGATGCCAACCGACGGCAAGACTGTCGACACCGCCTGCTGGGTGCGGCGCATCGAAGGCGAAAAATTCCAGGTCTTCGCGATCAATTGCGCACACTTGGGATGCCCAGTCCGCTGGTTCCAACAATCGGGCCTCTTTATGTGCCCGTGCCACGGCGGCGCGTATTACCGCGACGGCTCGCGCGCCTCGGGTCCGCCGGAGCGCGGGCTTTTCGAATATCCATCCAAGGTTGAGAACGGCCTGGTTACGATTCAGGCTGGCGAGCTGCCCACGCCGGGCGGAGCGATTGCCTCTCTTACCGGAGAAAAACCGCCATGCGAATCATGATCAGAAAAATCGGCGAATGGTTCGATCATCGATTGCAACTGGCAGCGCCCATTCGTGAAGCCGTAGAACACCCAGTGCCACGAAAAACGGCCAGTTGGTGGTACGTGTTTGGCAGCGCTGCGCTCACGGTTTTCATCCTACAGATTGTCACCGGAGTCCTGCTCGCGTTGATTTACGTGCCCTCGGCGGGCGAAGCGTGGACCAGTCTCCAGGCTTTGAATCACGACGTCGCTCTGGGCTGGTTCATCCGCGCGATGCATGGATGGGGATCGAACTTCATGGTGGCGATCGTTCTCATCCACATGGTGCAGGTCTTTCTCTTTGGCGCCTACAAGTTTCCGCGAGAACTCACCTGGATCATTGGCGTCTTTCTTCTGCTGATGACTCTGGGCATGGCCTTCAGCGGACAGATTCTCCGCTTCGATCAAGACGCCTATTGGGGCTTGGGAATCGGAGCTTCGATCGCCAGCCGCGTTCCCATAGTCGGTCCGGCGACTGTGAAATTGATGCTCGGCGGACCGATCATCGCCGGCGCAACTCTCTCCCGCTTCTTTGCTCTGCATGTCTTCGTGATTCCGGGATTGCTGATCGGCTTCGTATCGCTGCACCTTCTGATGGTGATAAAGCTCGGAATCAACGAATGGCCGATGCCCGGTCGCATCGTGAAACGAGCGACCTACGAAAACGAATATCACGAGTTGACGAAGAAAGATGGCGCCCCCTTCTTTCCCTACGCCGTATGGAAAGATTTATTCTTCGCCGGGTTTGTGTTGCTGGCAATCGCCGCATGTGCCCTCTATTTCGGTCCCTTTGGGCCGACGGGTCAACCCGATCCAACGATCATCCAAACGGCACCGAAGCCCGATTACTTTTTCTTGTGGCTGTATGCCTTGCTCTCGCTACTGCCCCCATCGCTCGAGACGCCCGCGCTTCTCATCGGGCCAGTGTTGGTGATTATTGGGTTGCTTCTTCTTCCCTTCCTCTCCGGCGAGGGAGAGAAGAGCTGGCGGCGCAGGCCGATTGCGGTTCTGACCGTCATGTTGATCGCGATCACACTGGGGACATTCACTCATCTCGCCGAGTACGCTCCCTGGAGTCCGCACATGAACGCATGGAGCGGCGACCCTGTGCCGGACCAATTTATACACGGCACCACCGCACTGCAGCGGCAAGGCGCGCTGGTGTTTCAGGCCAAGCAGTGCCGCAACTGCCATTCCCTTGGCGAGAAAGGCGGACAAAGAGGACCGACGTTAGACGCAGTCGCCGTACGGCTCACCCAGGACCAGCTCATCCGCCAGGTGATTCAAGGCGGCGGCAACATGCCCGCATACGGAAAGAACTTGAGCCCGGCGGAGACCACCGCGCTCGTAGCATTTCTCCAGACCCTGCATCCGCCGGGGCAAGCTCGAGCGCGTGATGCTTCGCGTGACATGGTACTTGGGACCGAGAAGCCCCCGACTACACCCTAGGACAACGATCATGCCACTCCATCACGGCACCATGGGATCATCCGGGTCTTCGGTTTGGCTGACCGCGAGCATCCTGATCACGGCCGTGGTGTACCTGCGGGGATGGCTTCATCTTCGTTTAACGATGATTGTCGTTGCATTCTGGCGCGCGGCCAGTTTTCTCGCTGGACTGTCGTTGATCTGGGTCGCGGTAGCCTCGCCCGTCGCCACTCTCGACGAGCAATTGCTGACCGTCCACATGATCCAGCACCTGCTGCTCATGACGCTCGCTCCTCCGTTAATTTGGCTGGGCGCGCCAGTCCTGCCCCTGACGCAGGGGCTGCCACGACAATTCGCTCGATCGCTATTGAAGTCCCTACCGCTGCAACGATTCGGCAAAGCGCTCTCACAGCCCGCCTTCTGCTGGCTCGCCGCGTGTGTGGTCCTAATTGCATGGCACATTCCCCCGGTGTTTGCCCTCGGAATGCAATCGGAAGTGTGGCATGTGTTCGAGCAAGCGACCTTCCTCGTGGCCGGCCTTCTGTTCTGGCGGCCGGTGATTCAGCCGTGGCCGAGTGTCTCAAGGTGGCCGGAACTGTCGATCATCCTTTATCTATTTTTCGCGACCCTGCCCTGCGACATCCTTTCCGGATTTCTTGTCTTTTGCGATCGCGTCGTCTACCCGATTTATTTCTCATCATCAACGCCGTTCGGCTTCTCCGCGCTCGGAGATCAACAGTGCGCGGGGGCGTTGATGTGGACCTGCGTCACGATTGTCTACCTGGTGGCCGGGACGATCCTGACCATGCGTTTGCTGTCGCCGCGCGGTTCCCGTGAAGATACCTTGATGGAACCGGAACGGATCGGCGGTGTGGTGCCGCAAAGAGTTCCTCAGAGCGTGGGAGGCTCTCTAAGTCATGGCCGCTGAGCCTATTCCCGCGCCAATCATGCGCGGCCGTGGCCTGGTAAGGTCGGCCATGTTATCCGACTACTGGGCTCTGACGAAGCCGGATGTAAATTTTCTGATCCTGATCACAACCGGCGCTGGCTTTTACCTCGGTCGTGTTAGCCAATCTCGAGACGTTCCGTTTCTGCTCTTAATCAACACTATGGTCGGTACCTTGCTAGTCGCGAGCGGTACTGGAACTCTGAATCAATACATCGAGCGAGCCTTCGATGCGCAGATGCGCAGGACTGCCCGGCGGCCCCTCGCCGCCGGGCGTCTCAAACCTTCCGAAGTCCTGCGCTTCGGTATTGCGTTGTCGGCGCTCGGCAGCATCTATCTTGCGGCGGCGGTCAATGCGCTGGCGAGCCTGCTGGCGATCTTCACCTTATTGTCCTACTTGTTTCTCTATACTCCGCTCAAAAGAAAAACACCGCTGTGTACATTGGTCGGGGCCTTTCCAGGCGCAATGCCACCCTTGATCGGCTGGGCGGGGGCAACCGGTAAGCTGAACTACGGAGCATGGACCCTCTACGCGGTGCTTTTCCTGTGGCAGTTCCCTCATTTCATGGCTATCGCCTGGATGTACCGGGACGACTACGATCGTGCAGGCTACCGGGTTCTACCTCACGGCAAGCAGAGAAATTACTTTGTGACTATGCAGACCGTATTACCCCTTCTGGCTTTAGTGCCTATGAGCCTCCTTCCGGCAGGCCAGCCGAGCACACTCTACCGGGTAGGAGCCTTGTTCCTCAACCTCGGATTCCTCTGGTACGGAATACAGTTCGTGTTTTTCAGAACCGGCCCGGCCGCGCGCCGCTTGCTTTTCGCATCGATTACTTATCTTCCATCACTACTTGTGTTGCTGATCCTCCCCACGGCGCAATCGTGATCAGCACCAGATGCTGACCGCATGGTTGCGCTGCTAGCGAATCTGTTGGTTTCAGCCTTATTGGGACTCTCCTCGGGGCGCCGCGAAAGGGCATATCGCTCATTCCAGAGAGGAAGCCAGCGCGGGTTGTGGGGTGTGATGGACCTAGAAAATCGCTACAACTTACTTATCTTCGATAACCTGGCGGAGAGAGAGGGATTCTATTACCGCCGTTACCTGCAAGTCTCGATGAACACTACACTTCCGCGATAATACCCTGTGTTTGAGCGAGTTACAAGCGGAGCCGATCTTCCGACACCGTTTCTAGAGTTTCTCCTATTGACTGCATTTCCCACGAAAACGGTATCACTGGTATCAGTACGGTACCGAAATGCCTCGACTCCACTCCGGCTGCAGTAAACAGAGCACTCCCAACGAACAGCACTACTCATCACTGCAACTGGTCCAGGTCCACCCACTGATTGTCCTTCCACACCTCGATTTTCGTGATGGGGTGCAACTCCCAAAGCGTGGAGCGGAACCGGTTGAGGTGGTTCCGATGGTCGGGATCCAGCATTAGCCAGCCACTGATCCGAACGGGATTGTCCGAGTTAAGCCAGGGTGACAACGCCGATTTCTTCCAGTTCGGATGGGCCTTCAGGAAGCGTGGAGTGAACTCAATAACCACTGAACTCTTCTCCGCCTCACCAACGCCCTCCACGAGTGCCATGTGCGTGTCCGTGTCTGAAGGTGCATTCAAGTGGCAATTTGTGCCCTCGCCACTCCCGCCGCTCTGCGGCTTGAACGCCACGAGGTACCCGGTTGTACGCAACGCTTCGCCCTCAAAAGGAGTGATTTCCGCGATCTGCTCAGCACTCCAGTTTTTCCGTAGCGGCTTCGCAACAGGGTATTTCAAATTTGCTATGGCGGCCCAACTAACGTCGTGATATTGAATACCGTCCTTCTCTGCGGTGTCAGCGCGGTTCTTGTTGACAAATGTGTCGGGATCACTATCGTCACCGTTCCATGGGCAGTTTCCACCTTGCCCGCGGAACGTCGTCTTTTGCGGGGTGGGTTTCTCCCAATCCCTCGAAATTTCCTCAGCTGGCTTGCCAGAAGGCACGGCTAGCTCTCCACGAATTTTCTCGGCTGCCTCCTTCACCGTAACGTTCTTGGAAAATGCAAACCCCTCCTCCCCATCCAAGGTGCGAACGTGGTAGTAGCTCTCGGTCTGTTCTGTTTCGACAAGCTCAAGCTCGTCACCGGCTTTGAGGAGAATGATCTTCTTGTCGTTGCTGGATGGACCCTCCCGAAGGAACGTATTTCGCTTGACAACTGCGTTTTGCGTTTGAGCAATGCCGAGAACCGCGCACAAGAGCAATAGAGTAACGATCAAGAATCGCTTCATGGACTCCTCCTGTACAAACACAATCAGCCGCTACCGTTTCGCTTTCACGGCCGCCCGAATAACAATTTCGCACTTATCCCTTTCTAGCCACTGATGTTGTAGGGTGGAGCAAATTCGGGTACTCCCGCATGCCTCCCTGCGATCCAGCGTAGTACGTAAACCTGCTTTGGATCGGTCAGGCCGTGCGTGATGGCATTGGGAATGAATTCCAGCAATATATGGGCACCCGCGTCCTGGAAGTAGTCGATGTCGGGCTCAACCTTGATGCACTCCACGCCATCAATCTTCTTGGTGTCTTTCTCGTGGAATGTGAGCTGTACATTCGCTTCCCCAAACTGAATCTGTTTGTAGCTGCTGGTAGCGTCGGGATGGAACAACCCCGGATTCGCCTCGGGAGCGAACTCGCCATCGGCTGTTGCTCGGCGCACTTGCTCGACGAGTAACCGATCTGCATAGCCAAAGAAGCGATCCTGTGCCAGTGATTCGTCCCAGAGGATCGTCTTGAAGTAGTCGAGGGGAGTCTTTGACGGGAGCTGAATCGCCTTCATCGCCTCTGCAAGATTGAGAAGCGACGCCAAAGCAGCTGGTTTTTTCTGACGCAGGTCATCGTAATGTTGCAGTGCTTCTGCATCCGAACTGCCAACGGAGATGAAAGCGAAGATGACGGGATCAGCGGCCTTCACCGCAGCCCAGGTCTGAAATTTGAAGTTGGCTCCGCGTGGGAGGAGCATCAGGTCCACTGATGCGACTGCTTTCGGAGAGATTTTGACCGGGCTGAACCCCGTCCCGGCAAATCCATCTCCCGAGACCAACACCCGGCAGTTGTCCTGGAGGTTGTCCTTGAATGGAAGGTTGAATACCGTTGTTGGTGCAGGCCGATCATTATCAAAAAGCTGGTTCTGAAAGCCATCAAAGATACGAATCAGGAAGTCACCTTGCTGAATTGGGTTACGGGTACCGTCATACACCGTAACCACCATTGTGGCTTTGTCGGGAGCGGCGGCCTCCTTGACACTTATGGCCGTCGCCGATTCCTTTGGCGCTTTACGCTTTGCCATTTGCGACTCCTTCCGATTCCAGTGAGTGAAAAATCATCAAGCGAACGACAAGCGCATTCACCGACGGCGAGCTCCGCTGCACTACCAAACCGGTAGCAAACGCTTGAAATATGCCAAGCAACAGACCTTCAGGGTCTAACTATCAGTAGATTCCTCGCACCCAGCTTTCCGTATGCGCCCTTGGACCCCCCCGCCCAATACATCGACACAAAACCCCAAGGTTCGTCGAATTGCGTCTGGCTCTTGCGTATGACTCTCGCCATCGTGTCTTGCAACCGAGCGCGCCGGTTCTCAAAGTCATGGCTGTCGGCCACGGTAGCAGGATCCGCAGAGGCAACAAACCGCTGCATGTCGAGGATTGCCGTGCCTGCCGTCCTCATCGCATCAGCCCACCAGACAATTGTGTAAACGTCGCTTACAAGAAGGTGGGTGATATTGAGTTCCCGGGGATCGGTAGAGTGCAATCCCATGAGCGATCCCAGGTTGACGTTAGCACCGATCTGGAGTGCTTCTGTCCAGTGCTGGTCGAGGAGATTGTATCGGATGCGATTGGCATCACCTTCGTTGCGATTAATCAATGCCCGCATGGCCTGCCGACCAATATCCAGGTAATGGTCACTATCCCAAAGTTGGCCAGGAGACTTAAAGAAAAGATATTGGCAAGCGTTATCGTCAAACTCGGTCCGAAGCAGGCATGTTGAAGGTCCGCCTCCAGCAAAGGACCTGATGTACTCGTCGCTTCTTTGTTTTGTGAGCAGGTTCATCACGACAAACCAGCTGAGGTAGTCGGCAAAGATCGAACTCGTGGTCGTGGCATTAAATGCGAAATGGAGGTTCTTGCTGCTGAGCCCGGTCATTCTGACGGTGTTGCTGACGCGGTAAGTCGCAGTGACCATCAGAGACTCAAACATGGCCTTGCGTAGCGCTTCGCGACGACGCTGCGGCTCCGTCTCTGCATTAACTCTGGTGCCGGTTGCGCTATCCGCGATTGTCAGGTCGCCAGAATCAGGATCCTTCACGACGACGCACTTCCGAATCAGGTCAGCTACGGAGATGAAGTTCACCAGCCCAAAGAGATTCACCTTTAAGATGGTTTCCCGCTTGCGCACGGTGGTAAGCACACTGCTGATGAGCTTTACGCCCGGTGCAAGCACAACTCCATCAGCACCGGCTTCAAGTGTTGTCAACCCAGAGAGATCGCCCTCCAGCGCCTTGTGGACGGCAGAGCTGGCTGCCGCGTCAAGCTGCGCTGGCCGGATTTCGTACTGAAAGGCTGCCTGATCATCCGTCATCTGAGATAGTGCCACATCGATCGATGCCTGCAAACTCTGGTCGAGGCTATCCTTAGTGGCACCGGTCAGTGTCGCAATTTCATCCTTTGAAAGACCGCCGTCTTCGAAAAGCTTCTTGGTCGCATCATCGTTCGGGTTGGTACTGATCGCGCCAAGCAGTGATTTCACCAGATCGGTGTCTCCCACTTTCACCGTAACTCCCCCAGAAACGCTCAGATCTGTCTTCAGCAATGTTCCCTGCTGTTTGTTGAAACTGAGCTCTATCGCATCCGATGACGTTCTCCGCGCACGGATCTGGTAAGAGCCTGTAATGGTGAACGCCGCGGTGATCCCGGCCATTACGCCATCTTTGACTTCGAGTCTTCCCGCATTGAGCGGCAGGTCAACTGACGCTAGCGGATTCGGGGCAACCGATACATTAAATCCCCCCGAGATTTTCAGACTGCCATGACCCGATGCCGTACAAACGTCGTTCACGCCCATCAGCTTAAGGTCTTCAACCTCGGCTGGGATCACATATCCCGAGATGGCTTCCCCAGTCGCTTTGCCCAACGTTACTTCGGCGCTCCCGAGAGGAAACGCCTTCCAATACTCAAGGCCAACCGTGCGGTTCGCGTCAATACCGAACGTCAAGTCCCCTGAGGAGCCACTGAGGCCCAAGTCCAATGAGCCCTGTAAAGCCAATGAGACGTATCCTGTGTTCTTCGGAACAAGCGACGCGACCTTGAACGGGTCGTTCTGAAATAGGTTGGAACCTTCCGTTGTGTTCACGCGGATCGTCGCCTGAAGTTCGGGGGTTAAGTCGATTTCGGGCTTGGTATTACCTAACTGGAATTTGTGCTGCAACGTCAATTGAAATGAGATGGGGTTGGGCGCGGCAGTTGTAAGGGTCTGCATGGCTCGCGTAATAAAATCAGGAGCTACCATCAGGTGAAGCAACTCGGTTTTGGCATACTTGAGCAAAGAGGAGGGCTGCGATAAATCGATCTTGACATTCGGGGCGGACTTTCCAAGATCATCGGTAAGTTGAATGTCTGTCATTAGATGGTCCTTATCTTCCCGCTAGGCGGCGATTGTCGACATGCCCGTCAATGCTCGCGCAGTCGTGAGACAGGAAGCGGGTAAACAACGCTCGACCGCGACGGTCATATCAAAAGAATTCTGCTACCAGGGAAGTTACTGCTCGGCCCGCGGGAAGACAGCTCAACTAGTCGACAGTGAAGGTCACTCCGAATCCACAAGCCCCTCTTTTTCTGGCTCTTTGTGAATTCGAAGCGAAAGATAGAACAAAGCACAGAAGTTGTCAATCGAGAATTTGAGAGGCGCCTTAGTGGGGTTGTGGTGACATAAGTTTGATTGTGCAAAAGCGAGACGGTGTAAGTTGGCTTTGCCTGACAAGCAGAAGCCATTATCCGAAAGGAGCTTACACCCGTGGCGAAGATTACACCGATCACCGAGCATTTCCAACATTTTCTGGCGAACGTGAAAGAGACTTTTGGGGGCGATGTGTACGGCCAGACGAAACGGGCTTGGCAAAAATTCTTAAAACTGGAGTCGCAGCGACAGAGAGACCGCTTTCGGGGCTGGCGAAGATATGAACGGGGGTGCGGTCAGCGCCGGGATTGTCGCAACGGGTATTATGAACGCGATTTTGTGACCCGGCTGGGGACGCTGCGGTTGCGCATTGCACACACCCGGGGGAAAAGTTTTCTGCCGCGTGGGATCGAGCGTTTCCAGCGGAGGGCGGAAGAGGTGGCGATTGCTGATCCAAGGTCATTTGTTGTAAACAGGCGATTACACCAACTACGCGATCCTTTGAAAAGAACGAACGATCCCTCGCACTATTCTGAATGCAAGAAACATGACGAGGCTTGCTCCTACAAGTGCAAGAACGGTGAGAGCAAACCCGACAATTTGCCCCAAAGTGCCGCCTGCATACGCCAAAATTTCCTGCCGAACGAAAAGGCTGGCGACGAAAAGCGCGACTGATGAAGAGAATAAGACTACGGCGAAGATGCTTGCGCCAATTCTCTGTATCGTTCCTCTCGCGACCCAACTTTCCGTTCCCAGCATGTCCTTTCTGGTTCCGGCACCAAGTATTGGGACATACTGGCCTCTGAACCAGGCCGTTCGATTCCCCTGTGGTTCTCCCTTGCCAGACGAGAAGGCGCTGCGCTGTTTCATCCGTAATCCGTAACGAAAGATTGTACTGCTGCGAGTAGTTGACGTTAACAGGCGTTAGCACCAACTACTGTCGCTCGCCCCGCCTAGCCGAGTTGTTGGTGAAATGGCGATGTTACGCCGACGCTTCTTGTGCCCAGAGCTAAAGGGGTAGAGTCACACGACGGGATAGTTCAGCACGAACAGGCCATTGCCTTGCACGATGGTCTCAGAATATATGAGTGTCGATGAAATCCATCATGGTGACATCCACCCTGACGCCCTACATAATACTGATCGGCGTGCTCTTGGTCGTGTCCCCTTCCTTTCGTCCGCCTTTATTGCCAATTACCTGGGTGACCGGTGACCGGATGGATTGGGCGATTCGGCGGCTCGCGGTATGGAACACACGGAACTGCGGTCGAGTTCAAGTGGGCGGCGACGCACGAGAGGCTTCCAGTTGCGTTCTTTCGGCGTTCCACGAAAAAAGCTCGTTTCGAGTTCGGTTCGATTTGTTGGGAGTCGACGCCGGGCCGACAGTGAGTTTGGTCGGCGATTCTAACGGCCATGTATACCAGCTTTCTTTCTTGAGTACCCCGGTCGGAGGTTCTATTTTCGGAGGAAGGGTTGATGTAAAGCATTGCCAAGAGCCCATCGTCTTCGAGAAGCTGGGGGACTTGTCAGGGCTCGACAGAGGCATGATTAGGTGCCAATTTTTTGCCTTAGCTGTTGTAATCAGGCGACGGAAGTATGCACTTTACGCAAGGGGCGGAGGCGGCGTGGGAGCAGGTTCTGTCGTTCCGGGTAATTGATGTGGTGCAGCGGCCAACAGATTTTTCAAGATTAATGGTGCCGATCCGCCGGTAATCGTCGCGGAGAGAATGTTGAGCTTGCTGCCGGTGTTAACGTAAAGATAAACCAGCAACCAGCCTAACGCGATGTTCCAAATATGGTCTGATATTCTTTCCCCTCTGGAAAGATGAATCTGCGTAGTTGGCGGTAGCAACTTAGCTTCGCGTCTCTTAAATTCGCTCGCGACAAAACCGCCCAGAGCGCCCCACAGTGATACTAGAAATTCAGGACTGCGTAGCCATTGCAGTATCGAGTCGATCATTTGACTTGATTTGTAATAACCGACAGAAGTCTATTCCATGGCCCCCTGATCTTGTTGTAACGTTCCCTAGTTGCGTAGAGAAATCTCTCTGGTTGGTTTTTGTCAACAGATCGAACTACGGTTTCACCAAACTGCTTTTCGAGAATAGTGGAAACAGCCAGCTTGTCCAAACCAGTCTCTTCGGCGATGCCATCAACAGATCGCCAATCGTAGCGATCACTGTTCAGAGCCTTCCAAACGGCGTTAGTAGCAGATTGCAATTCTGAAATCGCAGGTGCGCCCGTTGACACAGCCACGGGACGCTCCGTGGGAACGGGACTGAGGACTGTTTCCATATCCTGATTATCTAGTTGATATGCTGAAGAGTCTTTCATTGTTGTGCTCACTTCTCAAAGATAAAAGACAACGCAGTGTATAACGAAAGTCACTGGTGTCCTACACTTTTGATGCGGGGAAGATGGAAAGTATACCATACAGATGGAAGTATGTACATTATCGGCTATGAGTTCGCATTGAATGTCCCCATTCCCCTTCGATTGACATTTTTCTACTCGTAACAGCCTTGCCCTCTTGACTTTAAGTCCCGCATTCGGCATCATTGGGGTGCCAATGCATCCCAATGCCAATCCGGGGAGGACATTCAATGAGGGACATTCGGACCGATTTACGCGAACGCCTGGATGCGATTGCTACCCAGCGCTTACAACTCGACCAAATGGAATCAAGCGTGAGGGCGCTGCTGGTGCAGGAAGAGGCGCGATTCGCGGGACAATCAACGGAAAATCTGAAATTGCTGCCAGCAGGATCGCTCAGTTTGAGCGCCTTGATTGCCACCATCATGGCCTCGGAAAAGCGTCGCATGAAGAAAGAAGAAATTCGGGACGCCGCAATTCAGGCTTACGACTTCGGTCGCCGCGCACCCGGCAGAGTTTTGAATTTCACCCTGCAAGGTATGAAGAAGGCAGGGATAGTTGATGAAGTAGATGGAGGGTGGGAATTGAAGGGAATTTCGGTGCAGTGAAGCTTTGTAGAAAAAACTAACCGCCAGAGCTAGCGGCAATGGCGGTTGGTAGAAGCACATTTTAAACCCGTCAGGAGTCGAAAATGTTCACCGTTTGCACGGTGCGGGGCTTCGTGTGTATTTTAGCACGCCCGCCACCGCCCCACCCAAAAAACGCATTGGGAAGCCCGTTCGTTACGCCAGTGACCAGCGGGCTCTTCCTTCGTTACTCAGTCCCCGCGTGGCGGAAATGGCAGACGCAGTAGCCTAGGGCGCTACGGGCAGTAATGCCGTCCGGGTCCGAACCCCGGCGCGGGGACCACTGTCTTTATACTTTTCAAAAAACAACAAGTCAAGCAATTTTCTACTTGACGCAAGCCTTGCGTTAAAGATAAAATTACTTCCATGAAGAAACGCCATCACCTAACGAACTCGGATGCGATTGGCGAGATACCACTTGCCTGTTGCGACGAACTGGCCGCTGTCGAGTTCCTAGAGAAACAGCGCTGGGGCAATACACCCGCGTGCATGAAGTGCGGGAGCGTCGAAGTCTACAAGATGGCAGATGCCAAAACAGGTAAGCGGAATCGCCGGTTCTTGTGGCGTTGCCGGGATTGCAAAGAGCAGTTCACGGTTCGGATCGGCACAGTCTACGAGGAATCTAGGATTGAGCTTCGGCACTGGTGCTATGCATTCTGGCGTGCAGCAACTTCCAAAAAAGGCGTGAGTGCGTTGGAGATCAAACGCCACTGCCAGATTAGCTACAAGTCTGCTCTGTTCTTGATGAATCGCATCCGCTTCGCAATGGCACCAGCCGCAGATGCTCCCAAACTAACTGGAACCGTGGAACTAGATGAGGTATACATCGGCCCTCGCAAACCTCGCTATAAGGGCGTAAGTGGTCCGGGACGATCTACTCTCAAGACTCCCGTATTCTGCGCCGTAGAGCGCGGGGGGCAGTTGCGCCGTCGTATTGTGCCCGATGTCACAGCCGCCACACTCCGCGACGCAATCTGTGAGGATGTTGATAGTCGCGCTCATCTGATGACCGATGAATTTTCCTCCTATCGTTGGCTCAAGAAAGGATGGACTGGAACGCACGAAACGGTCTGCCATCGGACGTTTGAATATGCCAGAGGAAATGTTCACGTCAACACAGCCGAAAGCAGCCATGCTCTGATTCGTCGCGGTCTCATCGGCATCTATCACAACGTCAGCCGGGAGTACTTGCACCGCTACTTGTGGCAGTTTGATTTTCTTTGGAACAATCGCCAGATGAATGACGGTGAGCGCACGATCCTCGCCGTGAAAGCAGCCGAAGGCAAACGCTTGATGTACAAAGACCCAGTTGCAGAGCGGGAGTATATTAAAACTCGTGAGCAGAAAGAAAAAGGTGAGCAACTCGAACCATTCTAAAAAGAAGGCGACTCCCGGCCCGAAAGCGGACAGGTTGAAACTCAAGGGCGATTGGAAAGTCCTAGTGAAACAGTCCCTGTCGAAGAAGAAACCAGCAGAGGGCTGGCCGAAGTAAAAGGGAGTGCGGAGTTGCTAAGAAATCTTTTTTTCATGGGCCTTGCGTAAAGTGCATACTTCCGTCAGGCGTTTACACCAACTACTCCACTCGGCCCCTCGCCTCGCCCCACTCGCCCGCGGCACAAGGCGGCTCGCTCGTCATTGCCACGTCCCAGGCTCCCCGCCAATTCCTGTTTACCACTCGGTAACGAGACCGGTTTCAAAACGCTCTACCTCCTATCCCGTCAAAGCGATGGGGGGTATACGCAACGGAGGGGAAAATGCTACACCCCTCCACCACGGAATTTGGACCGAGGGGCCGGGGCTCGCGCGCAAGTGGGGTGAATTCATAGCCGGTATCCCTTCGTAGCGTACAGCGTTGATGTTGAAGGATTCTGGGGCGGTTCCCCACCCTTCAGAAATGCGCTGGATCCGCCTCACTCTTCGGGTCCCACCCCTTCATTTCATTGAGTTCCTCGGGCGTGATCTGAGGCAAATGCCGGATGAACAAAACCAAGCGCCAGGTTTGCGCGTCAGTGTGCGTTCCGCTGAAGGATGGCATGCCGCTCAAACGAACTCCATTTTCAATTGTGTAGTAGAGCTCACCATCGCTCTTGTTCTGCGTCCCGGCTGCGCGCAAATCGGGCGGTTTCGGATAGAGGCCCTTGCCGAATATCGTCTGGCCCCCTCCGTCATCCGAATGGCACGGGGAGCAATGAAAGGAGAAATGCTCCATGCCTCCCCGAATGTTCTCCGTTGAAGGCACGATGGGATTGCGAAGTTGGCGATACGCGGATGGCACGGCTATTTTGCGCGCCGTTGTGGCCGCGAACACCTCAATCGCTGATGGTGTCCCAAGTGCGCTGAAGCCTCGTCGCACGAGAATCAGCCCGTATCCCGCGGCTGCAACCGCAAGAGCAAACAGAATCAGCGAAACTGCTTTCCAGGGTTTCATGTCTACCTCTCCTGACCCGTGTGATCGTCGTCAGCCCGCCCGAACGAAGGGAGGTACCGTCCGAAGTTCAATTCGAAGTCGCTGCGAACGCCGTAACCGATATTACGGATCTTGGCACGGCGCGCCTGCGCGCCTGGCAAGGCCAGCAGTGGAAAGAACAGGTCGCTGCTCGACTGAAGCTCGGTAGCTGTCGGCGTCCCGAACCGATTGACCTGGGCCTTCGCCGCGGCCAGCGTTTCACGGTCGAACGAGGCCAGACGCCGGACGAGAGTATCGACAAACGAGTCGAGGTCGTCATCGTCCAGCGTGCGGTTCACCCAGCCATAGCGCTCGGCGGTATCAGCGTCGAAGTCGTCGCCGCTAAGCACGATCTCAAGTGCCCGTGAGCGGCCGACCAAGCGCGGGAGCCATTCCAGCGCTCCGCCGCCCGGGACCAATCCGACGCCGACCTCGGGGTTGCCGAACAGGGCGCTTTGCCGGCTGGCGAAGCGCATGTCGCAGGCCAGCACGAACTCGTTTCCGATGCCGCGCGTGCGGCCGCGAATCTTCGCGATGCTCACGACTGGCGTGGACGAGAGGCGCAGCACAAAGTCGCGCCAAAGGCCCAGCACCTCTGGCCGTTCAGCTGCCTTGGAAACGTCGAGATGGGCGATGAAAAAATCGAGATTCGACGACTGGAACACCACGACCTTCACGGACGGGTCTGCCTCGAGGTCGGTCATTAGCGCTCCCAATTCGATGATCGTTGTGGGAACAAACATGTTGATCGGCGGGTTGCTGAAGGTGATCGTCCACCGGCCCGGATGGTTACGGTCGATGTTGAACTGCGAAGCCTGGACTTCATACGTCGCATTTGCCATGTTCTTCTCTCCTTTGCGTTCATACTGAATCGCGTAGTCGTGCACACGCCGTGTCTTCCACGAGTTACTTTACAAACTCGAGGATATGCCGCTGAGCACGGCTATGAAGTCACAGTCGTAAAAGACGCGGCTGCTTGGGAATGTGCCCACAAGGCTAGTCTCCGCCGCGATCAAGTTATGCTGCGGACCTTGCCACGCCCGACCGTAATGATCTGAAGCCCGCGCGAACTTCTTCTGAAAAGAGCTTCGGCTGTTCCCAGGCCGCAAAGTGCCCGCCCTTGGGAAGCTTGTTGAAGTGAATGAGCTTGGGGTAGGCCCGTTCCGCCCAGCTTCGTGGAGCAGGATAAAGTTCGTCGGGAAAGACGCTTACAGCGGTCGGGACAACGACGCCTTTCACGGCGAAGAATGAATAGCCCTTGTTTTCCCAATAGAGACGAGCCCCCGAGAGCGCCGTATTCGTCAACCAAGTGAGCGTGATGTTGTCGAGGACGTCGTCTCGTGTGAGGCCTTCGCTTTCTCCGGCAAAGACACGCGCGATCATCTCGTAGCTGCGCGTGTCGTGGTCGAGAAAATAGGCCGCCAATCCAACCGGTGAATCCGCTATTCCGTACAGTGTCTGTGGCCTCAACCCCATCTGGAAGCCATAGGCGATGCCCTTCGCATACACGAAGCTCACGCGCTCGTAGGCGAGCTTCTCGTCGGCGGAGAGATTCGCCGGCGCAGGCGCGCCGGAAAATGCCAGCTTGTCGATCTCGAGGGGAATCACGTTAGCCATGTTGGTGTGAATGCCCAGCAACTCCGGTGGCGCCTGCACGCCCATCAGCTCGGTGATGATTGCACCCCAATCGCCGCCCTGTGCCACGAACGTCGTGTATCCGAGGCGCTTCATCAGCGTGACCCATGCGCGTGCGATGTGATCAGGGCCCCAACCAGTCGTCGTCGGTTTGCCTGAGTAGCCGTAGCCAGGCATCGACGGAATCACCACATCAAAAGCGTCCGATGCGCTTCCGCCATGCGCCGTGGGATTGGTCAGCGGATCGATGATCTTCAGCTGTTCGGTGATCGAACCAGGCCATCCGTGGGTGACGATGACCGGCAACGCATTCTCATGTTTCGAACGAACGTGAATAAAATGGATATCCAACCCATCGATTTCGGTGATGAATTGGGGCAAGGCGTCCAATATTGCCTCGCACTTGCGCCAGTCGTATTCGGTGCCCCAATAGCGCGCGAGCGCTTGAGTGGTCGCGAGTTGCACGCCTTGGGTTGCATCTGTGACCGTTTCCCGCTCCGGCCATCGGGTCGCGTTGATGCGTCTGCGCAATTCGGTCAGTTCCGCTTCGGGAACATTCACCTTGGGGAACGGACGAATCGCATTCTTGTTAACTTGCTGCGTACTGCTTGTTTGTGTTGCTCCAGTTTCAGTCATGGCGTCCTCCCTTTGACTAGTTGTGAATTCTTGTTTGGGTCAGGAGCCAACAGTTCAATGCCAGCCCTGACGACACATGCTTTTGATCGTTGTTGGTCTGCTTTCTGCTGATGGCACCCTCGGGCAGACGCGCTGCACAATGTATTGGTGCATCGTCGACCACCTGCCGTCTGGTCAATAGGGCTCACATCGGAGAAGTCGGCTTGCTGCGATTAGTAATTGGAAGTCGGCTTCGGGGAAATCGCTATTCATCTCATCGAAGCCCGTTTCGGGCCAACTTCCGAGTAGCCGACGATCCACTCGGAAACAACGTTCGACCTGCTTCGCTGGTTCAACGGTCAGTGGCCGCACTTCTCGCAAGCTAAACGGTAGGCGACTACTCAGGACTATCCGCCGGTGCAATGCCCGCGAAGGTGCATTAACGGTAGCCGAACAGAGGCGGGAACACGACAATCACCAGCGTCGCCCATGAGGAGAACACGGGCAGGTACGCCATCTGCCATCCCTCCAGAACGGCAAAGGAGCTCCGGTGGCGCAGAAAGCGCGCATAGAGCCACGCCGACCATGTCAGGTTGACGAGCAGAATGAGGTTCTCGCCAAGAGCCGCCACCCGGTTGGCCGAGAAGCCAAATTCGGAGATGCGGGCGGCGATCGCCCAGAGCGCCACCCCATCGACCACGAGCAGCAGTTGCAGGCCGTCGAAGAAGGCAACCCTGCGTACTAAGCTGCTGCCTTGCCATCACCGTTCGAGCGTGGGCTCCCAACCAGATCCCGTCTGAGTCGCTCCATCTGTGCCGATGCTTCCTTTATCTGCTCAGCATATTCGTGGCCTTGCCGCGGGAGAAATCCCCCATAGTTCTCCAGTAGCAAACTTGCATTCGCCTCGATGGCATAAGTCTGAGAGCGGGCTTGGTTAGAAAGTGCAGACGTAAATTTTTCTAACCGCAAATCGCGGATCGCTAGCTCCTGCTTGCTCTGGGCGGCTTCCCGTTTAAGTGCTTGCTCGTGGTAGCGCATGAGTCCAAATAGCGACGCTGTCAGAACGAACAGGCACAAATTGGCGACAAGGGTTTCTGTCAAAGCCTTGCGAAGGGTAGCATTCCTCTCTGTGTCGAATCTCGCGCTGCTGGTCTGCGCCACCGATAGCGAAGATAGAAGCCTCCGAGCACTATCCATGTACTTCATACCCTCATTTGAATCCACCAGCATGAAGGCCCGATGGCGGTAGCCCTGTTGGCGCAAACTAATCGAGCGCTCCATCTCAGCTTGTTTTGATTCCGCCAAAGACTCAAACTGTAACTCCAGCGATCGTTCGCGCTCCGCCCGATTGGCTAGCCCGACACGAAGCACGGCAATATCGGTTCCGATTCTGCCCTTCGCCTCGGTGTAGGGTTGCAAGTAGGAAGGATCCGCGGTCAACAGGTATCCGCGCTGACCTGTTTCCATATCAGTCAAATCTCTTAGAACAGCGGAGATGTCCGCTTGAATCCTGGAGCCTTCCAGTGCCAGCGCCGCAATCTTCTGCGTCTGCTTTAAATAGCTGACAGCAAGATATGCATTCCATGCCATTAATGCGAGCAGCGTGATGGCCCCTATTTGCAGCGCAGCTTTTCGAATCATCTCGATTGTGCCGCCCTTCACGTGATGTTCAGAACTCCGTCAGTCGTGATTCGACGGGCTTTGCAAATCTCATCCGCAACTTTGACCGCTGCATCGCCGCTGTGGACCGGGCCGTCCGCGGACATAACCGAACTAGCAGCTACGGTGAAAAGCAGAGCATCCTCCTGCTTGGTCAAAGTAAAGCACCACTCGACCCGCTGCCATGTTCGTACCCCCTACTGATTGTTCCTAGGAATGATAGGCCGGTTCAGCACAAGAATGACGCTATCTCTAGTGGTGCGCGCCCTAACTATTAGTCTTTCGTTCAGCAGGATGTGGCGAATGATCCACTTGCCAGAGAACGATTGTGACCGTCAAATCGAACTTCTCAACAAACAGGGCGTCAGTCCTGGGGGAATACCGGGGCCCGGCGGGTCCCTCAGAAAAATGTCTTATCGTTCACTTCCACGAGAATTCTTCGTTAGCTGGATCGAAGGCTCTATCGAGACCCCTCAGGCTGTTCGCATCGCAGATGTCTGCAGGCAAGACTCATAATCTGTTGGTTCTAGGTTCAAGTCCTAGCGGGCCCACCAAACCTTTATTTTCTCCGGTTCGCCAAAGTTGCTGTAGGTCAGGAACGGTCGGTTCGGGACTCATTGAACCCAGATTGAACCCAAAATTCTCAAATCGTTCCCGTAGCCGTGTTCGTGAAGGGACCTGCCGCAACGACCGCGAGGTGGGCACCCTTGCGATAAAAGCAGGCGACGTTCCGTTGCACCGTAGGATCAAGTTTCTTGGGTGAGGCGGTGGCCACAAACTTTTCCACCACGGGTTTCAATTCATTGAAGTAGACGCCAATCGGCCAAGGCTTACCCGCATCTGTGGGTCCCTTTCGCTTGAGCGTCAGGTGCCCGACTTCCTTATTCGCTCTGACTCGTGCGGCCTTTAGATGGTCTGTGATCTGAACCTTCCAAGTGCTCGGATCGTCGAAGAAGTCAGCCGCAACCACATCGTCAGGTCTTGGATCATCAGCGAAGAAGAACTCAATTAAGTTGCGCAGGTGAATGGCAAACGACTCAAGGTACACGGAGAGGTCATAGCCCTTCTTGTTGGGAACTTCACCTCCGGCTATGGCCAGCATTTGCAACTCATACACCACGTGCTCCCGTGAGAAGTCGAGAAGGTCTTGGTCAGAGAGTGAGAGTCTAGACGACATGGCGATTTGTACCCCTATTTTTCCAATCTAGCACATGGCGAAGAAAAAGGGAACGTGGTACTCCGCCTTGATGGACGAGGGTCGGAAGCGCGTGCTGCTGATTGCCGCCGCCATCCTCGCGGCGCGGAAGCTGAGTCAGTACGACCCTCCGGCGCGGGTCCCCGCCACCCTAAGTGCTATCGCGAACGCGATCCGTTACGCGGAACAGATTCTCACGGAGATTGATCGGAAGTGGCCGGGGAAGTGAAGTGCTGCTCGATTCGCTGTTATTCACGCATATTTCAGAACGACGTTTTGTTTAGCTCTTCCAACGCACGTTCCGTCTTTAATTGCGAAGCACTCAACATAGTGAGCGCCGGGGTATTGGGTTCTTTCGGGATCATGTGGGGTGTGGTGATCGTTGATCTCGCCGCGTGGCTCCGGAGATGCATTGTCATTTTTAACCTTCCATTTGAGGAGGTCAATTTTATAGGGAGCGGAGGTGTCGCAAGTGAAGTTGATCTTTCGGTCAATATTTATGTGTCCAGCGGCGTCTAGCTCACCCGACCGAAAGCCGTCCCTTTGCTGAACTTTGGCCCTGATTTTCAAGTTCACACTCGGATCTGTGAGGACTGGAATCCGTTGATCGAAGAGATAGCTCTCACGCTGCCCTTTCCTGGAGTATAAGGCCCCCTGCGCCAATACGCCGACATCAGTCTGCGAAGTGATGTTCTCCAGTTCGATAAGAAAGGAGTCACGCGCCTGGCGGATGGTTTGTTTTTGCTGTGTGGTGAGTCCGCGCACGTATTCGTCAATAAATTTTGACGCATCTGCCCTGTCCGTTATTTGCGGCTGATCCATTGCATCCGGCAGTTGGCACAGGAAATCGAAAAGGATCGTACCTATCTCAGCTTTTGGGTTCTGTCTGATTATTCTTACGATCAACTGCTCTACATGGAAAGATTTTAATTCCAATTCTCCATTTCGCTTCTTGCAGTTATGTTTCCAGCGTTTCACCAGCTTCGTGACTCTTCTGTAGTCTGGGCAGGCTTCGTTTAACCTCGTGGATTCGGAGATGTAGCCGCGTGGGTCCGATTTGATCCACCACTCGATTTCTTTTTTGTTGCGTTTCTCAAGAGCCTCGTATTGTGCTCGCCGATTTCGCCTGCTCACTCTCAAAATCTCGGGTACCCAATAGATGTCATCACCGAATTCGTTCTTGGCACCCGATCGGAAAGCAGGTACGACGTCAATCGCGAACTTTTCCGTCTTGTTGTCCATGAAGCAGACTGTGACCGAGTGCGTCTGTTGGGAAATTTCCACCCGATAAGGCGTGGGATTCTTGAACTCCGACGACAGCTTGCGGTGTAGCCATGACAGGATGGGCTGAGGAGCAATCTGACTGGCCTGGAAATCTCCAGCAACAAACAGCACGTCGACGTCGTGCATCGGGCGGGACGCTGTGAAGCGAGCGTAGGAGCCGATCAGGTAGCAACTAGTGCCTAGTGTTTCTCGGATCGATGCATATAGCTTCGTAACCAGATTTCGCTCTGCTTCTGTCGGAGATACCTGCGATCTTGCGTAGTCACGCAACTTGACATTCAGATCAGCTTTTTTCATAGCTAGTCGTGATCATTGACGAAACGATATCGTTCAACAACCGGCCTCTAAAATTAGTCACGGCTGTATGTCTCTTGCCGTCTAGTTTTATCATCTGGTCCACGGGAATTGGGTCCCTGTCATAGGGCGCATAAACGATAAGGGCGCATTCGTCAGGTTTCTGCCGCAAGATTTCGTCTATGTCGGTGTCCCAGTCGTGCCAAAACACCAAGTACACGGTAGCGGGTTCCGCTCTGCCGACGTCTCCCACCTGGGTAATTTCAATTATGTTTTTTGCCTTTAGCAGCTTTGAGTCAACTAACAAATTGCGCAGGCTCACCGCATTGTCGCCTTTTGCAAAGATGGCGATTTTGCGCTTTGCCAATCCATTACCTAAGCGCCAGAGAGCGGGAGTAATTCCTTTCGCGAAGGTCCAGCCTAGGACAAATATTGCAATGGTAAAGAGAGTGAGGTGTATGTAAGCGAGGATTTCAATTACGCATTTGAGGATCATCATGGCCAGATGTCCAATTATGATACGAATTGCTCATCTTGGGAACGTGAATTTGGCACGTCACTACAGTCCCTCTAATAACACTCACACTCGCCAACCGCCATCCGGCGGGACCCCCTGACATGTCAACTATGAAATGTCTCTTGACCTGCGCCACAACGTCACCCGACTCGCCTTCCGATCACTGACTCGCGGCCTTCCCAACTTGGTACCTGCGGCCTTGGTCCGTGCCAAGCCCGCGCGAATTCGTTCGGATCGCCGGATGTTCTCCTGCTTGGCGATGGTCGTCATGATCGAAATGACCGCGTCCTTGAAGATCCCGGTCGAGTCGAAGTACTGCTCGGTGAACGAGCGCCACGCGACGCCGTAGCCGTCCAGCCGCTGGAGGTGATGCAGGGTCGATAAGACACCTTCCCGCGAGAATCGGTCCAGTGCCCAGAACAGCACGAGGTCAAACTCGCGCCGCGATGCTGACTCGAACATCCGCTTGAACTGCGGTCGCTGCCGCTCGTCCTTCGTCCCCGACACCAGGTCCGTAAACTCCTGTGTGACCGTCCAACCCGGTTTCTGCGCGAACTCCCGCAACTGCGCCGCCTGGTTCGGTCAACGACTTGGAGGCCGCTTTTCGCCTGTTTCATTATTTAAGGATTCTGGAATAGATCCTGAGGCCCGGAGGGAGAACTTGAAGAGAACCACGGAACCACAATCACTACGAAATGCCGACTAGCTTTGCCAGCACCTGCCAGCGTCTCGGATTTGGACGGTGTACGCGAAATCGACGAAATCGTGACAGACGCAAGCGATGGGCCGAATCTTTTCGACGTAAATATCTTCGGTGAGCCAATCCACGTTGGGTGCCGCGAGCCATTCCCGCTCTTGAAGACCGCTCCCGGCAACTCTTCTCTTGTTGCACGCGGCACTGTGGCACGAA